>Ga0315545_1000540_pt1 | contig 39553 bp, 33 predicted proteins | sample SalMarSW160210MG_FD_203096 | JGI IMG/M metagenome (GOLD analysis project Ga0315545, IMG submission 203096) | Salt marsh sediment microbial communities from the Plum Island Ecosystem LTER, Massachusetts, United States - Salt Marsh Sediment SW1602-10 ...
GGCGGGAAAGTCGTTATGTGAAAGAGCGCGTTCATATTAAGCCAAAGCTTGACACCTTACATAACAGAAGTTTTTCGCCCAAAAGTCTGCGAGGAATTGCATTTTTGCCGTAGCGACCCGGGTTAATGGAGCGTCATGTCGGAACTGCAAACCGAAGCAGACGGCGAAAAACTTCGTCTGACGGTAGGGGGGCCGTCCGGTCCTACCCTCGAGGGGCAACGGTCGCGCCGGCCGCGCAAGCTACTCCCACGCGATATCGGCCGCGTCGAAGACCGGGCCGTCGTGGCAGATGCGCCGATAGCCCGACACCGTGCGGACCGCGCAGCCGAGGCACGCGCCCAGGCCACAACCCATAAACTCCTCCAAAGAGACGTGTGCCGGCACGCCGTGCGCGCGCGCCGCCGATGAGACGGCCGCCAGCATCGGCTTGGGGCCGCACGCGCAGACCGCCACGCCGCAGCCGCCAACGGCTCCAGGGCGGCCGTCGACCGCCGCAACGCGGCGGTCGACCTCGGGCAGCTCTTTCTCAAGGAGGTCCGTGACAAACCCCTTCGCGCCTTTTGAGCCGTCATCGGTCGCGACCCGCACGCGGCACCTCAAGTCTTTAAAAGCCTTCTCCCCGACCAGATGGTCCCTGGCCCTGGCCCCGATCAAGACGATGGGTTTTGCGACTTCCGACCTCCGGCCTCCGGACCCGACCAGACGCCTTGCCAAGAAATACAGCGGCGCCACGCCCATGCCGCCGGCGACAAGAATAATCCTCTTCGCGCGCGCGAGCGCCCTGACGTCAAAGCCGCGACCCAGGGGACCGAGGATATCGACGGGGCTGCCAGCCTGTTTTTCAGAAAGCAGCTCGGTCCCCTTGCCGACGACCTCATAGACGATCTTTAAAAGAGACCGCGATCCCTTACGGGAAGGGATGATATCGTGGATGGAGAGCGGCCGGCGCAACAAGGGATCGCAGGAATCCTCGATGCGCACGTGCACAAACTGGCCCGGAACGGCTTTTGTGAACGACCTTTTCGGCACCTCTAATTCAAGAAGGAAACGTCTGTATGTCAGACGTCTCTGGCGCACGATCAGGGCTCTCATACACCCCCCGTCCCGGCCGACAGCGACTCTTCTCTTTGTGTCCCGGCCGACAGCGACTCTTCTCTTCGTGCCGGCTGACGCCGGCCCTGGACGACCTGGCGGAAAAGTTTCATCCCCTCGGCGCGTTTCTCCTGCGAGATCTGTGTCTGACGGGCCGCCTCTTCCAGGACCCCCTTGTCCAGCGCACCGAACGACAGCGACGTCGCCTTCACCGCCTCTTTGTATGTCTCGTGCGACGTCCGGAAGACGGGCGGGACCGAAAGATTGTTCAACTCATAATACAGGTCATACATATAGCCCTTGGCCAACTCGAAGTCCTCCTTGGTGGCCACGGAGAGGTCCGCGTACATCGTGTCGAGGATGACGAACTTGGACGCATAGCGCCGGGTGATCTCGCCGAACTCCTGATAATACGCGAACTCCTCCTCGTCCAGGACATCCTGGATCTCCTTAAGCGAGTACCACCGTATCGCGTCGAAGGCGCTCTTTTGTTCCTTCTTGTAGAGCGACAACTCGTAGGTGCTCTGCTGCTTGCCGACGTCGAACTTGACCTTCTCCACCTCTTTCAGGAAGGGGATCTGGCGCTGGGCGGAATCTTTCTCCATGTCCACGTGATCGACTTCCTCGATAAAAAAGCTCAGCCGCATCTCTTCGTCTGCCGCCTTGATGGCAAAAAGGTAACGCCGGCCGGACTTGCCGACGACCGTCCCCTCATAGACCTTGCCGTTCTTCAAAAAAATCTTATCCGCCCGCGCCGGATGTCCGGAGCCCAACAAGATCCCGGCGCCGCAGAGCAACAGGACGGCGATACGAAAGTGTCTCATCATCTCAGGACCTCGGCGGTTAAGGAGCGGTGATACGCCTGCAAGGGTTTGACGTCCAGGCGCTTCTTCAACAACACCTCGATCGCCGTCACCGAGGCCTGCGCCCCGGAGACCGTCGTGATGCACGGCACGCCGTGCATGATGGCGGTGGAGCGAATGGCCACCTCGTCCGCGCGCGGGACGCGGCCCGACGGGGTATTGACGATAAGGGACACCTTGGCGTCCTTGATCCGATCCAGGATGTTGGGGCGGCCCTCGCTCACCCGATGCAGCACCCCGACGGTAAGCCCCGACTTCTTGAGGACGCGCGCCGTGCCCTTTGTCGCCACGAGCTCAAACCCCAGGTCGACGAGGCGCTTGGCGACAAAGGTGATGGCCCGCTTATCCTTGTCCCGGACGCTGACGAAGACCGTGCCCTTCAGGGGCAGGTTCTGGCCGGCGGCGAGCTGGCTCTTCATGTAGGCCCGGCCGAAGTCGTCGTCGATCCCCATCACCTCGCCGGTGGATTTCATCTCCGGCCCCAGCATGATATCGACGCCGGGGAAGCGGTTGAAGGGAAAGACCGACTCCTTGACGCAGGAGTACTCCGGGACGCGCTCCTCGGTGAAGCCCAGGTCCTTGAGCCTGGCGCCGGCCATGACCTTGGCGGCGAGCTTGGCGATCGGCACGCCGATGGCCTTTGAGACAAACGGGACCGTGCGCGAGGCGCGCGGGTTGACTTCCAGGACATAGACCTTGTTGTCGCGCACGGCGTACTGGACGTTCATTAACCCCACGACGTTCAGTCCCCGGGCCAGGGCGACGGTCGCCTTGCGGATCCGGTCGATCGCCTCCTCACCCAGGCTGTACGGCGGCAGGACCATCGCGGAGTCGCCGGAGTGGATCCCCGCCTCCTCGATGTGCTCGAGGATCCCTGCGACGACGAAGGTCTCGCCGTCCGCGATCATGTCGACATCCACCTCGATGGCGTCCTCCAAGAACTTGTCGATCAAGACCGGGTGTTCGCCGGAGACGCGGCTTGCCTCGGCCATGAAGCGCTCGAGCGTCTCATCGTCGTAGACGATCTCCATCGCCCGGCCGCCCAGGACGTAGGACGGTCGCACCAGCACCGGATACCCAACGCGGCCGGCCACGGCCTTCGCCTCCTCGACGGTGCGGACCGTGCCGTTGGGCGGCTGTTTCAATTTCAATCTATCCAGCAACCCTTTGAACTTCTCCCGGTCTTCGGCGATGTCGATGGACTCGGGCGCCGTGCCGATGATGTTAACGCCGGCCCTTTTGAGCGCGAGCGTAAGGTTGAGCGGCGTCTGACCGCCCAGCTGCACGATGACCCCCCACGGGTCCTCCCTGCGGACGATGTTCAAGACGTCCTCGCGGGTCATCGGCTCAAAGTACAGCTTATCAGATATATCGTAATCCGTCGAGACCGTCTCTGGGTTGCAGTTGACCATGATCGTCTCAAGGCCCATCTCCTTGAGCGCGAAGGACGCGTGGACGCAGCAGTAGTCGAACTCGATCCCCTGGCCGATGCGGTTGGGGCCGCCGCCCAGGATCATCACCTTTTTGTTCCCGTCGGGCCGCGCCTCGTCCTCCGCCTCGTAGGTCGAATAGAAGTAGGGCGTGGCGGCCTCGAACTCCGCGGCGCACGTGTCGACGAGCTTATAGGTCGTCTGGATGCCGCAGGACAGGCGCAGGGCCTCCACCTCCTCTTCGCCCGCGCCGAAGAGATCGCCGATCTGCCTGTCGGAGAAACCCATGGACTTGGCCTCCCGCAGGAGCTCCGGCGCGAGACGCTCCTTCAGTGTCCCTGCTCCGGCGGCCGTCTTTTTAAGGACACCTTCAAGGTCGATGATCTCCTTGACGTTCTCCAGGAACCACCGGTCCATCTGCGTGCACTGATGGACCTGTTCGATGTCGAGGCCCGACCGGAAGGCGTCGCCGAGATAAAAGACGCGCTCGGCGTTGGGCACGCGCAGCTTCTTCTCGAGAAACTCCAAGAGGTGCGCGCGGCTGTCAAACTCCTTCTCGTTAAGGATGGTATCCAGGCCGTGGCGCTTGATCTCGAGGGAACGCAGCCCCTTCTGGAGCGCCTCCTTGAAGGTCCGGCCGATGGCCATCGCCTCCCCGACGGACTTCATGGACGTGCCCAGCCGGCTATCCGCGCCGGCGAACTTCTCAAAGGTGAAGCGCGGGACCTTGACGACACAGTAGTCGATCGCCGGCTCGAAAGAGGCCGGCGTCTCCTTCGTGATGTCGTTGGGGATCTCGTCGAGCGTGTAGCCGACGGCGAGCTTGGCCGCGATCTTGGCGATGGGGAAGCCCGTCGCCTTGGAGGCCAAGGCCGAGGAACGCGAGACGCGCGGGTTGATCTCGATCATGACCATGCGGCCGTCTTCGGGGTTGATCGCGAACTGGACGTTGCAGCCGCCCGTGTCCACGCCGATCTCGCGGATCGCCCGGATGGCGGCGTCGCGCATGACCTGATATTCCCTGTCGGAGAGCGTCTGCGCGGGCGCGACGGTGATCGAGTCGCCCGTGTGGATACCCATGGGATCAAAATTTTCTATCGAACAGATGATGATGACGTTGTCCTTGCGGTCGCGCATCACCTCCAGCTCGTACTCCTTCCACCCCAGGACCGACTCTTCAAGCAGGACCTCGTGGATCATGCTGTATTCCAGGCCCCTGGCGACCAGCTCTTCAAATTCCTGCGTGTTGAAGGCCACCCCGCCGCCCGTCCCGCCGAGGGTGAAGCTCGGCCGGATCACGACGGGCAGCCCCAGGACCTCAACGGCCTTGGCGGCCTCTTTCGTGGATTTGACGTTGATGCCGCGCGGCAGGTCGAGGCCGATCTTCTCCATGGCCTTTTTAAAGAGGTCACGGTCCTCGGCCTTCTCGATCGCCTTGCGGTCTGCGCCGATCATCTTCACGCCGTACCGGCGCAGCGCCCCGCGCCTGGCCAGCTCGAAGGCGACGTTGAGGCCGGTCTGGCCCCCCAGGGTCGGCAAGAGCGCGTCCGGCCGCTCTTTCGCGATGATCTTCTCGACGATCTCAGGGGTGACCGGTTCCACGTACGTCGCGTCCGCGAACTGCGGGTCGGTCATGATGGTCGCGGGGTTGGAGTTCACCAGGACGACATGAAACCCTTCCTCCTTCAGGGCCTTGCACGCCTGGGTCCCCGAATAGTCGAACTCGCAGGCCTGGGAAATGATGATCGGCCCCGAACCGATGATCATGATCTTCTTGATGTCTTTGCGTTTCGGCATAAAACTCCTGTTAGGCACTCTCGAACGGCGGGTCCTGTCCGAGGCGTTCGCCCGGGCGGACGGCGCGACCATTCCCCTCCGAGGGCATCGCTCGTCCGGATGGGCCCCCTCTACCGTCAGACGAAGTTTTTCGCTCATCGGCTACGGTTTGCAACGCGCTGCTCGACGACATAACGCCTCGCCTGTGCACGCGCCGCAAATCCTTGCCGACAGTTGGGCGAAAAACTTCTGATTGTCTGCCGGCTGAGGGAACCCCATCCGGTCGAGAAAGACTTCCCTCCCCCGCCACATCCTGCTTTACCTCAGTCCCCAGCGCCTTTCAACTCCTTTTGCCCTTCTTGTGCCGACGCATCATGACGGTGAAGCGGTCGAACAGATACCCCGCGTCGTGCGGCCCGGGGCCGGCCTCCGGATGGTATTGAACACTGAAGACCGGCATCCTGGTGTGCCGCAGCCCCTCGTTCGTCTTATCGTACAGGTTCAGGTGTGTCAGCTTGACGTTCTTGTCCTTGATGGAGTCCATGTCCACGCAAAACCCGTGGTTCTGCGCCGTTATCTCCACCTTGCGCGTCCCTAAGTCCATCACCGGGTGGTTGCCGCCGTGGTGGCCGAACTTCAATTTATAGGTCGAGCCCCCCAGGGCCAGGCCCACCAGCTGATGGCCGAGGCAGATGCCGAAGACCGGCACCTTGCCGAAAAACTTCTTTATTTCGTCGATGATCCCCGACAGGACGCCCGGGTCGCCCGGGCCGTTCGACAGAAAGACCCCGTCGGGCTTCATCGCCAGGATTTCTTCCGCCCGGGTCGCGGCCGGCACCACCTTCACGCTGCAACCCGCCTTCTCCAGAAGGCGAAGGCTGTTGTACTTGACGCCGAAGTCCATCGCCACGACGCGAAACTCTTTCTTTTGGGCCTTCTTGGCGGACGTCGGTGGCCAATCGTAGCCCCTGGCGCACGTCACGTCCCGAACGAGGTCCCGGCCGACCATCTGCGGCGTGGTCAACACCTTCCTCTGCAGACTCTCCCTGTCGAAATCCTTAGTCGAGAGGATACCCCGCATCGCGCCGCTCTGCCGGATCCGCCGCGTCAGGGTGCGCGTGTCCACCCCCTCGATCGCCACCACCTTGTTTTTGACAAGGTACTCGTCCAGCGGGAGCCTCGAGCGCCAATTGGAGGAGATGCGCGACCGCTCCTTCACCACAAATCCCTCGACCCACGGCCTGGCCGACTCCACGTCCTCGGCGTTCGTCCCGTAGTTGCCGATCAAAGGGTAGGTCATCATGACAATCTGCCCTTTATAGGAGGGATCGGTCAGGATCTCCTGATATCCCGTCATCGAGGTATTAAAGACGACCTCGCCCGTTGCCTCACCCTCCGTGCCGAAGCTCCTACCCTCCAGCACAAACCCATCCTCCAGGAACAGTATGGCTCTTTTCATAACATCTTTCGTGAGACGCTTAGATGAGACATTTAGGTGAGACATTTAGGCCTGGCCTTTCTGTCTCATTTTTTGAGACTCAAAGGTCAGACCTTTTGTCTCATCTCTTAAGCTGCGCGATGGCGGCTCTTACCTTTTTAACAGCGGCTTCGGGGGTCTTGACCTGCACCACGCCAGGGATCTCCCAGGAGCCTAGGCCGATCACGGGCTTGCCGGCGTTCAAGGCAAAGGCGACCTCGGACAGGGTGCCGTATTGGCCCGGCAGGGCCACTACGACATCGGCGCAGCCTACAACAAGGGTGTTACGCGCATTCCCGAGGCCTGTTGCTATCGGTATGTCAATAAAAGGGTTAGCGTCATTTTTCCTGTCTGAAGGAAGAAGACCTATTGTCATCCCGCCGCCGTCTCTGACACCCTTAGAAACAGCCGACATTACTCCACCTAATCCTCCACAGACAACAAAAACCCCCATTTTTGCCAATAAATAGCCCAATTTAGTGGATTTTTCCTCCACTTCTCTCGAAATCCTGTGTCCGCCAACAACGGCGACCAGGACCTTATCAGTAGATATAAAGGTTTTTTTCAAATTCGACCTCTTTGGTGATCGGATTCTGGACCCGGAACCTAACAGACCTGGCCTTCCTCGCCAGGCCGGACCCCTCCGTCATCTTCAGATGGGTCACGAAGAAAGACGAGATATCGAATTCCTTCTCCTGGCCGGAGCCGATATTGTTCAATTCCAGGGGGAAGACCATCTTCATGTCCTCGATAAAGAGATCCAGGCCCAGAACGTCGATGGCCTGGGAGCCCACGTTCTGGATGACAAGAAGGATGTGGGGGTCGTCCTGGCGGGGCCGGGTGTAGTAGATATCCGTTATCTCGTATTCAAACGGCTGCAGCCAATTGAAGAAGATCTCGTCAAACGGCGACTGGTCGACGCAGGTCAAGTCGATGTCTTTGACGACGTCTTTGCCGACATCGATAGGGTCCTTGCAAAAGCCGCTGTAATCCCCTCCGGCGCCAAGATAATTGAGAAAAGAATCTGCCTCGCCGCGTTCCTCGCGCACGGCCGGCGGCGCGACGTCCCACTGGGCAAAGACCTTGTAGCGGCCCGGCGGGATGCCGGTGATCTCATAGCGTACCTGCGCCAAAGTGACGTTGACGGCGTCTATGATGGCGTAGAGCATCGGCGCGGGAAAGGTGTAACGGCCGCCGGACTGCTCCTTGAGCAGATACACGTAGAGGCCGCCGCTCGCCTCGGCCGAGACAGAAACATTATATGGCATGTCCGGCAACGTCACGACCCCGCTGATGCGGCCGTTGCCCTGCGGCAGGGGCTCTCCGTGTTTGCGCGCCTCGATCATCGCCTGCAGGCCCTGCTTACGCTCTTCCATCATCTGCATGTAGGAAGCATAGGCCTTCAAGGTCAGGGGGTTGACGTCGATATCCGACACCTCCCCGATATTTTTTTTAAAAGGAGGCTCGCCGGCCTTCATCAGCTTGTCGCCTTCGACGAGGGAGTGGATGCGCGAAAAGATGCTTTCGGTCGGCGGCCTTAACGCAACGGGCTCCGGGCCCGAGGTCTCTGCCGGCCCCGGCGGCTTCTTGAGATAAAAAGGCACGGCCGATAACTCCTGGGCGTAGGTCTCTTCCTCTTCGACCTTAGCGACGTCCTCGAGAAAGATCGTCGCCGTCACCGCCTCCGGACCTTCGCCGGTCTTCAGGACGATGTAATCCGGGTTCTTCTCGACGATGCGGCCCACCATGACGCGGCCGTTCTTGAGATACACGGCCTCGGCCCGGACGCCCGGGGCATCAACACAAAAGGCGAAACAAACGATGCCGACGACAAGTACCTTTGTTGACACGCGATGTGACGTATGCAACATATCTTGTGCCCCACAGGACAGGTTCTCTTCCTGCCGGAACGATATCAAGTGCCCCCGGCAGGAATCGAACCTGCACGGCTAGCTCCGGAGGCTAGTGCCCTATCCATTGGGCTACGGGGGCGGGATCTAAAAAAGACTCATCTGCTGGTCGCCGGCGGCCTCATCGGTGCCGAAGATCGCGACCGTGCCGTACTCGCCGTCGAACCCAGGCTGCACGGTGACGCGGCCCGCGCGCACGCGCGCGATGCCTTCGGCGATCTTCGGGTTCGCCAGGCGGCCGAGATCCTCCTGCGGCACCTGCGTCAGGATCTCAAACTCCGTGCCGAAGCGCGCGATCAACTGGCGGTACTCCTTCTCGACGGCGACGCTGCCCTTGCCGATCCCCTTGGCGTCGGCGATGATCTCGTCGAGCGGGATAAGGCTCTTGTAAGGGATCGCGTTGTCCGGCACGAATCCCTCGGGCCTATCCGCCAGCTGATGGACGCGGTTCATGACGCCGATGGTCAGGGGCCTGCCGCACTTCGGGCAGCGGCCCTTGTGCAGCGCCGACTCCTGCGGCGAAAACCGCACGCCGCACGCCCGGTGACCGTCAAAGTGGTACTTGCCCTCCTGCGGGAAGAACTCGATGGTGTAGAGAAACTTCTTCTTGTCTTTCGTGCGCAGGGCCTCGCGGACCGCGAAGTAGCTCATCTCGCAGTCGAAGACGTTCGCCTCCCGGCCTATCTTCATCGGCGAGTGAGAGTCCGAGTTCGAAACGAGGCTGAAGCGGTCCAGGGCGCTCAGGCGCCAGTTCATCCGAGGGTCGCTCGAAAGGCCCGTCTCCAATGCGAAGATCTTCGGCGTCTGCTTGCCGAAGCAGTCTTCGATCCGGTCAAAGCCGGAGTTGGACCCGAAGAGGCCGAACCACGGCGTCCAGATGTGGCCGGGGATAAAGATACAGTTCTCGTCGATGTCGAAGACGATCTTCGCCAATTCCTCGGCGTCGAGCCCCAGGATCGGCCGGCCGTCCGAGGCGAGGTTGCCCAAGGCCCCCAGCGCCCGGTTGATGGCGTCCACGCTCTTGAACGACGGCGCCAGGATCACGTTGTGGATGCGGTAGGTGCGGCCGTTCTTGGAGTAGATGCTCGATATCTCCGCCGAGAGGACGAAGTGCACGCCCTCGTGGACAAAGAGACCCTTGTCCGTCGGCTCCAGTTTCGATTTGAGCTCCTCGAGCCACAGGTGGTGGGTGAAGTCGCCCGTCCCCATGAGGCCGATGCCCTTGATCCTGGCTCCCCCGGCGATATGCGCCACATCCATGTCCTTGCTCGTCGCCCGGCTGTACCTCGAATGGATGTGCAGGTCCGCCACGAACGCCATGTCTGTGCTCCTAACTTTTTTGGATCTCTTCCAGAACCCGCCTCACGTGTCCCCAGTGCGTGCCGCGCCAGTAGATCCGGTCGCAGCCGGGACACCGATGGAAGTGTTCTTGCGTCTTGAAGACGAATTCGGGCACGCGGTCCCTGACCGAATCCTTTTCGGCCGCCTCCAGCCCCCTGTTGCACACGAGACAGCGCGTGAACATCCCGGAAGCGTCCCAGCGCAGGCCCAGCCGCTGGCGTAGTTCGCGCAACTGCGCCTTCACGTCGTCGGAATCCAGCCACACGATGGTGCCGGCGTGCCGCCGCCCGATGCGACGATTGCGCGTCACGAGGACCCGGTCTTCCTTGATCGCCGCCAGGACACAGGCCGATGCGTTCACCGAGGACTCATAGCGCGCATCATAGCCGAGGATCCTCAACCAGCGCACCAGACGCCCCACCTCTTTCGTCAAAAGGAACTTCATGGCCTTTTGTCATTGCCGCGCGAAAACGACCTCTCCGTCCAGGATCGTGTGCGTCACGCGGCCCTTGAGCGTGCGTCCCAAAAAGGCGCTGTTGCGCGACTTGGACACAAAACCGTTCTTCGTGACCTCCCACGCTGCCGCCGGATCGACGACCGCGATGTCCGCCGGCGCCCCGGCCTTCAGGTGGCCGCGGCCGTACCCCAGGACCCTCGCGGGGCCGACGCAGAGCCTCTCGACCACCTGCGGCCAACCCAAGACGTGTTTCTCTATGAGCTCCGTGATCGCCACGGCAAGTTCGGTCTCCAGTCCCACGACGCCGAACTCCGCGCGGTCAAATTCGATCTCCTTCTCGTTCTCCGTGTGCGGGGCATGATCCGACGCGATACAGTCGATCGTGCCGTCTTTCAATCCCCCGCGCATGGCCGCGACGTCCTCGGCCGTGCGCAGGGGCGGATTGATCTTGAAATTCGTGTCATAATCGGCGAGCGCCTCTTCGGTCAACGAGAAGTAGTGCGGCGCGGTCTCGGCGGTGATGCGCATGCCCTTCTCTTTGGCCCGCCAGATGAGGTCGACCGATTCACGACAGCTGACGTGCGCGATGTGGATCGGACAGCCGGTCATCCCCGCCAGTTCGATGTCGCGCTCGACCCGCTTGACCTCCGCCTGCCTCGGGATCCCCTGCAGCCCCAGGCGCGTCGACATGTACCCCAGGTTCACGACCCCGCGGCCCGAGATCCCTCTGTCCTCGCAATGACAGATAACGAGCAGCTTCGCTTCCTTGGCGGCCTGCAGGACCGCCTTCATCACCTCGGGGTCGTCGACGGAAGAACCGTCATCGGTCAGGGCGACGACGCCGGCCCTCTTGAGGTCTTTGGCCGCGACCGGCTCCCGGCCGGCCCGCCCCAGCGTCATCGCGCCGCTGACGAGGACCCGCGCGACCGCCGTCTTGCCGACGATATCCGACAGCCGACGGACGTTCTCGACGCCATCCATGGCGGGATCGGTATTGGGCATGGCCAGGACCGTCGTCACGCCGCCGGCCAGCGCCGCCCGCGTGCCCGTTGCGACCGTCTCCTTGTCTTCCCGGCCCGGCTCGCGCAGGTGCACGTGCATGTCGATGATCCCCGGTATCACGATCTTTCCCGCCGCGTCGATAACGGTGTCGGCGTCTTTTGTGATCTGCCGGCCGCTGTCGGCCACGACGCCGTTATCGACAAGGACGTCCCGCACCTCGTCGATGCCGTTGGCCGGATCCACCACGCGCCCCTGCCGGATCAATATCTTCATCTCTTCGTCCCGTTCTTCTTTTCGCTCTTCTTCTCCGGTTCGTTGGCCTGCGCCACCAGAAAGAGCACCGCCATGCGGACCGCGATGCCGTTGGTCACCTGCTCGAGGATGACGGAGTTGACGCCGTCCGCCACATCGCTGGCCATCTCGATGCCCCGGTTGATGGGCCCCGGGTGCATCACCAAGAGGTTCTCCTTAGCCTTTTTGAGCCGCTCGACCGTGATGCCGTATGTCTTGAAGTACTCCAGCTGTTTGGGGAAGGCCTCTCCCGTGTCGCGCTCGAACTGCATGCGCAGGACGTTGATCGCGTCCGCGCCGTCCAGGGCCTCCTCGATGCTGGAAGTCACATGCACGCCCATGCGTTCGATCCCCGGGGGGACCAACAGCGGCGGCGCGCACACGGTGACGTGGGCGCCCATCTTGGTCAATCCCCAGATGTTCGACCGTGCCACGCGCGAGTGCGCGATGTCCCCGACGATGCTCACGCGGATGCCCTCAAGGCGGCCGAGCTTCTCTTTTAAAGTAAACATGTCCAGGAGCGCCTGGGTGGGGTGCTCGTGCCAGCCGTCGCCGGCATTGATAACGCTGGCACGCAGGTGGCGTGCGAGCATCGCGGCCGCGCCGGAACAGTTGTGGCGCACGACGATGAGGTCGACCTTGAGCGCCTCGATGTTGCGTCCCGTATCGATGAGCGTCTCACCCTTGCGCACGCTCGAGGATTCGGTCGCGATGTTGATGACGTCGGCCGACAACCTCTTGGCCGCGATCTCAAAAGAGACGCGCGTGCGCGTCGAGGGCTCGTAAAAAAGGTTGACGATCGTCTTGCCGCGCAGCGCCGGGACCTTCTTCACCGTGCGGCCGATGACCTCTTTAAAGGACTCCGCCGTCGCCAGGAGCAGCTCCAGCTCCTCGCGCGTCAAGGGCTCCAGGCCCAAAAGGTCTTTGCGTGTCCACACACTCTTCGTCTTCATGGTGCCCCGCGGGTATTTCCTTTTTTCCCCGCCCTTCGGGCGGAATCCCCCGCCCCCGGGCGGGGGGATCAGGCCTTTTCTAAGACAACGACCTCGTCGACCCCCTCGCTCTCGGCCAGGCGCACCTCCACGGTCTCCTTGGTCGAGGTGGGGATGTTCTTGCCGACATAATCGGCGCGGATGGGCAGCTCCCGGTGCCCGCGGTCGACCAGGACCGCCAGCTGGATGAACTGCGGCCGGCCGAAGTCGATGATCTCGTCCAGCGCCGCGCGCACCGTCCGGCCCGTGTAGAGGACGTCATCGACGAGGATCACCCTTTTGTCCTCGATGTCGAAGTCGATCTCGGTCTTGTGGACGACCGGCTGCTGCGCGATCGAGCTCAGGTCGTCGCGGTACAGGGTGATGTCGAGGATCCCCACCGGCGGCGTCGTGCCGCCGATCTCACCGATGAGCCCCGCCAGACGCTCGGCCAGATACGCCCCGCGCGTGCGCACACCGACGATGACCAGGTCCTTCGTGCCCTTGTTGTGCTCGATGATCTCATGGGCGATGCGCTTGAGGGTCCGGCCCACGGCCTCGCTGTCCAGAATCTTCGCCTTTTCTTTCATAGACCTTCCTTTGTCCGGTTACCCCCGCCCCCCAGGATGCTCAAAGACAGGGAGGCTGGGGTTTAATTCGGCCGCAGACTTGCGTTCACTACGTTCCGTAACGTCTGGCCTCATTAAAAAAAATCCCGCAAGGGATCCTTGCGGGCTCGTGTCGTTGTTCGAACAGGTCTTCATGACTTCATTCCTTGCCGGCTTCTCTGAACCGGCTTAAAGGTATCTTGGAGAATATAGCATAAACAAAACCCCTTGTCAAGACGCGGCTTAAAAAGATGCCGGGTTCCCCATGCGCGAAACTCAGAAGAGGCCCGACCCCTTCGCCCAGACGATCAAAACACCCAGAAACATCCAGGGGGCGAACGGCATGGTCTTCTTCACGCCGGCCTCGACATAAGTCCGTGTCAGCGTCCTCAGGGCCATAAAGGCCGTCATCACCAGAAAGCCCCTGCCGAAGAAACTGCCAAGACTTACCAGGGACAACGGCCGGCTGGACGTGCCGGCCCAAAAGAGATACGCCAACCCTGCCGCAAACATCACGATCACGAAAATGGTATGTTTCTCAAAAAAACGCGCCAGCTTCTTAAAACCGAAGAGCAGGACCAAGAACAGGAGATTCTGGTCCGGGAAGACGCGGACCCAGTGGCGCGCTTCCTGCTTCAGGATCCTGAAAAACAGGAAAAAGACGGAAAACCCGATGAGGTGCTTCAAAAACCCCAAAGGCCGGAACTCTTTTATCTTTGCCCGGATAAGCGACGCTGCATAAACTGTCTTGCCCCGCGTCGCAACGGCCTTCTTTCCAAAATAATAGAAGGCGCCCACTAAAAGAAAGACCATCGAGGGCAGAAAGACAGCCAGGGAAAAAAAGAAGAAAGGGAAGCGGCCAATGGAAAATGACAGGGGGTAGAGCGACGCGGGCACGGCGGCGCAGTAAAAGATAAAAAGCTTTGCATCCCCGGCGCCCCAGAGATTAAAGAACCACAGGCCGTACGCCACGGCGGCGCCGACGAGCAGGTTCAAGGCCCACCCGTCAAAGCGCAGGAGAAGACAAGCGGCCATCCGAAACGACGGATGCCCCTCTTTCAAAAAAACGGTGAGCGCAAAGGCGGCCAGATACACGGCAAAAACATAGGCCAGCCCGGACCCGACCCAAAGGTTACGTACCCGCGAAGACCGGATGTCCTCATAGCTGGTCATCACCCCGACAAAGATCACGGCGGGCAAAAAGACGTAATGACAGATAAGACCACAGGCGATGTCTTCCATGGGATTACGGACGCTCCTCCGGCAGGACCTTCAGGATGGGCCGATGCCAAGAAGGACCCTCTTTGAGCCGCAGCTTCTTCACGACCGGCTTAAACTCCGTGTTGCCCGCGAACCTCAGATACTCCTTATGGATCCCCAGACACAGCCGCTTCAGGGGGCACCGGCGGCAGGCCGGGACAAAGGCCACCTCCTGGCGGGGCAGCGTCCTCCAGACATGAGGATAGAAACTTTCCGGCAGGGTGCACAGCGGAAAGTGATAAAAGCGCACCTCCCGGAAAAAACGAATGAGCGGGCCGACCTTGACGATATGAGGAGCCAGCTGCCGATAGGTGAGCCGGAGCCTGCGGTAATTCCTGCCGGCGTGGCCCTCGATCTCGAAAAAAATAAAGACCAGCCGGTCCGCATCGGGAAACCTCCTCCGGATAAAGCGGGTCGTGGCCATCAGGTGCGTGTGGTTCAACCGGTGGATGACCACCCGCAACGCCAGGCGCTGTCCCGGGCGCCGGAACTTCAAGATATGGGAGATCCCCCGGCATGTCTGTTCAAAGCTTCCCGGAACGCGGGTGACGGTGTCGTGGACGGCGGCCGTAGGCCCGTGCAAGGAAAGGATCAACTCAAGACGCGGGCTCGCTGCCAGGAAGGCCTCTGTGAAACCGGGATACACGAACATCCTGCCGTTCGTCAGGCACCGGATCGTCATGCCGGGCGCACGGGACCGGATGCCGCGGATGATCTCGAATATCCGGGGATGAAGGGTCGGCTCACCCCCTGTCAACGAGAAGGCGTCGGCGTAATTATTCAGGAACTCGTCTTCACCCTTGAAGAAGTTGTCGACGCGCTTGAGCAGGGTCTCCAGGCCAAAGTCGGTGTCGCGCCAGAGTCCGGGCCGGTTCGAACACATCAGGCAACGGTTGTTGCACTTGTCATAAACGGGAAAATCCGGCATGCGGGACGCTCCGTTCTTGCTCGACAGCTCAGGTTGGCGTGGCCGCGGCGGCCAGCCTCAATGACCGGCCTTGACTTATTCGTCCGACCGGCGCTCTTACAGGATGGGACTCAACTCACCGTCCCCATACTGCCGATAGTACTCCTTCCAGATGCCTTCGCAGGCCTTGAACTTCTTGCAGGGCCGGCACTTCGACGGCTTGATCCGGCCGACCTGCCGGCGCGAGGCCGAGACGGAGAGGTTCGCGAAGTCCGGCGCGAAGTGTTCGGTGTCAAAGCGCTCCTCCTCCAGCAGTTCGCTGACCTGGCGCTCATAGCCGATAAAGTGACACAGCGGCACGTAGCGCGCGGCCCAGTGATCCACCTTGTGGACGCGGCCGATGTCCAGACACCGGCGGATATACGGCGCCGCGTAGCGAAGGCGCGGCACCATCCGGTGGAAGTCGGCGTGCGCCGCCCCGACGGTCGGGTCCACGAAGATGAACTCCGCGTTGCGGATGCCCAGGTCATAAATGAGACGGCCGATCTCCGGCAGGTGCCTGTAGTTCTGCTTCACGATGGTCGTGTTGCTGTCGATGTCGGGGAACTTCAGCGCCGTCATGTTCCGGATGCCCTGCAGGAGTTGATGGAAGCTTCCCTTCTGGCGGGTCAACGCATCATGCAGGCGGGCACGGGGACCGTGGATAGAAAAGATGATCCGCGTCAGGCCCGCTGCGATGATCTGCCGACAGAAGGACGGGTAGGCGAACATGCGGCCGTTGGTGGCCATGGAGATCGTCTCGTAACCGGCCTCCTTGGCGCACGCAAAGAGGCGCAGGACGTCCGACCGGATCGTGACCTCTCCGCCGATGAACTCCAGGTACGTCGCGCCCCTGCGGCGTGCGTCGATGATCTCGGCCACGATCTCGCTCGTCGACTTCACGGGGAGGTGACGGCGGTGCGCGTTGATGCAGAACACGCACTTATTGTTGCACCGATATCCGGTGATGATGACGGTCTTTTTGATCTTTTTCATTTGTGCTTACGGGGCACCCGAAGGGGCCGGGTGCGGAAGCCCGCTTCCCGGGAGGCGATCCGCCAGTCCTGCTCTTTCAGGTGCCGGGGCAGACGGCCCAACCCCCTCTGGGCCGAACGGATGAAGTCGGCCGTCAGCGCGGCCGATGCGGGACATCGGGGATCGACCCGCCACTCGTCACGACGGCGCCGCCGCGGCCTGACGAAGATGGGATAGGCCCTGCAGTCCGCCGGCCGGATGCCATAGATACGGCACCGGCCCTTCACTAAAAAAGGGCATGGCTCCCCGATCAGGACAAAGAAGCTCCCGCGGTCTTGCCAGCAATCCGTGCGTCCCGTCCGGGCCACGATCCTGTCTTTCTCGCGGGGCAGGACGAGCACGGGCCCCTTTTTGCAACATCTCTTGTCACAACGCTTGCAGAAGTGCTCCAAAGATCTCACGGGCTCTTCACGTCCATCCCTCGAGCGTAAAAACAAGGGCGACCAGGGCGCACGCGGCCCCTTGCCCGTTTCGCGCCTCTTGCGTCACGATCCTGACCTTGTCATAGGGCCGGCGGCAGACCCCGGCGATCTCCGCCAGGGCCCGTTCGATCCTGGCGGATACCTCTTTGCGGCAGGCCCCCTGTGCCTCGACCACCAATCCGTTGCCGTCCCCGCCGCGCGCGCGCATCCACCCCAGCCCCGCGCAGATGCGTGCGCCCCTCTTCTGCGTGCGGACCTCGGAGAGGATGACGTAAAGCCTCTTGCCGTAGTCGGCGTCGGTGAAGACCGGCCGCTCCTCGACGACCTCGGCACCGTGCGGCAGGACCGACGAGAGGCGGATCAGGTTCAAATTCATGAGCCCCGCCTTCTCCAGGGCCAGGCAATACGCGGCCTCCGGGAGGGCGGCCTCGGCGCCGGCGCGCGTCAGATAAAGCCTGATCTTCCTCTCTTTCGCCTTCATCGTCATCCCTCTCTCAAGACACGTTCCAGGCAGCTCAACAGATACCCGAAGGCGTCGGGCGGCCGGGCCAGATTGATGCGCAGGTACCCTTTCTTGCGGAAGACCTCGCCGGGCAAGACCGAGACACCGAAATCCTCGACCAGCTTCCGGGCGCAGCGCAGGCTCTCGGATGCGCCGAGCCTCGGAAAACAGACACACCCGCCCTCGACCTCATAGTTGAGCTCGATCGTGCCGGCCACCGTCATGGGATGGGCCTTGAGCACCGCCCAGTTCTTCCGGATCGCCGCGATAAAATCGCCGGTGAGCCGCTCCAGGTTCCGGATCGCTATCCGCGATATCTCCTCGTTAAAAAAGGGCACGCAGTGCGTCGTGAAATCCTTGTAGTCCCGCGCCCGGCCGATGACGTCCGCCGCGCCGATGAGCCAGCCGATGCGCGTGCCCACCATGCCGCAGCACTTGATCATCGAACCGACCGCAAAGACGCGCTCATAAAACGGCCTCACGAGGTCGTAGCCGGAGACAAAGGGTCTGCGGCCCTCCCCCAGCGGCAGAAAACGATAGTGCTCATCGAAGAGAAGCACGCTGCCCGCCTCCTGCGCGGCGCGGCCCAAGGCGACGATCTCCTCGTCGGACAGGCAGCATCCCGTCGGGTTGTGGGGGGTATTGACGATGACGAGGTCCGGCCTCGTGGCGCGGACCCGGGCCGCCAGGGCCGTGACCATCGCGGCCCTGGCCTCAAAGTCCAGAAGGTCGAAACAATCGACGTCCGCGCCCAGCGCCTCCGGCAAAAGATACAGCGGCGGGAACGCCGGGAAGAGGACGAGGACACGCCTCTTCTTCTCCATGCGCCCCTTCTTCTTCATGTGCCCCTTCTTCTTCATGCGCCCCTTCTTCTCCATGCGCCTCTTCTCCTCCACACACCTGTCCTCCCCCAGAAACAGGTTTGAAAAGATATAGAGGAGCTCGGAGGTGCCGTTGCCGACGAGGATATCGTCGGGGCCCACGCACCCGTAGAGGCCCGCGATATCCTCCCTGAGCGCCGCAGACCCCCGCGTGTCGTTGTTGCCGAGGCTCATTGCCCCGAGCGCCGCAAAAGAGACGCCGGTCTTCTCCAGAAAGCCCTTGAGCGTGAAGTCCGGGACGCCGCTCTCGGCGAAATTATGCGCCGCCGCAGCGTGTTCCATGAACCAGCGCTCCATGGCCATGCCGTCGCATCTCATAGCTTGTCCAAAAGGTCCCACTCCTGGCGATAGTTGAACTCCTCGAGAACGGCGAGCCTGCCCGCCGGCTCCCCGAACCCCACCCACCGGTCCTGCGAGATCCCCTCGTCGTCGAGGCCGACGAAGACCGGCCACCTCTTTATGTCTATCCTGCCGCGCAGACGTTCCAGGACACGCGCGACGTGCTCGATCTTCAACAGGCGATAGGCTCCTTGCCGGTAAGACCGCTCGAGCTGCGTGTTCGGCGCGATAAAGACAGGGTAGAGCGCGATCCGGCCGCGGCACCGGTGTTGCTGATAGAGGTCCGCGACGCGCAGGGCCGAGGAGACGGCCTCGTCCAGCGCGGCCCGCACAGACAGCTTGGGGATACCAACCAGAAGGTACGTACAGATGCCCAGGCCTTCCCTGGACACCTTCCGGAGCACCCCTTTATAATCCGCCAGCTTCACGTCCTTGCCGAGGATCCTGTTGCGCACGCGGCCGGAATAGGCCTCGAGCCCGGTCCCATACTCCAGGAGCCGATCTCCCAGGAGCTTCCTGAGCGCCTTAAGCTTCTTCAGGTCACACCACTCGACGCGGCCCTCGATCAGGACGCTGCGCACCGCGGTCCGGCCCACGTGCCGCATCAACTCCAGGACCCCGGCATACGGCACGGTCCGGGAATCCAGGAGAGACCCCGACGATAACAGATCGAGGTGGCCGATACCCCGGCGCCCGGTCAAGGCCCAGACGCCAAGGAACTGCTCCGCAAGGCTCGCCCGGCCGGCCCGGATGCTGTGATGGTCGAAGCCGCAGACATAGCATCGCTTCTTCTGCCGGACCCGCGCGCAGGGGGGCGTCCGAAAGACGACCATCAGCCGGCGTTGCGGCCTGCCGTCGATGAAGGTCCGGCCCACGGCCCAGTGCGCGGGCCGGCGCGTCATGTCCAGTTGACCTCCTTGAGCCATCGTATCTCCCGTCGGACCGCCTCTTCGCCGCGCCGGCGCACATAGGAGCGGCAGACCCCGCGGCAGAACCTGGAATAATAACAGCCGCGGCACGCGCCGTCCAGATACACGAACATCCGCCGGTAGGCCTCGGCCAGTTGGCGCGTGTCGATCAACCAGTTTTCGGTCGGGCCGGAAAAATAGGCCTCATAGACCAGCGAGTCGTATTGGATAGGCAGGCCCTTTTCGGCGACAAGCTGAAAACCGGGGATCGTGTAACACCCCTCCCTGAGGCGACGCTGGTCGAAGACGCACGTCGGGAAGGCCTCGAATTCGACCGGGCCGGGGTGGAAGGAGGCGATCTCTTCGATCTGCCGGCGCGTCTCGGGCAGGGCATGTTTCAATTTCAGAAAATCCGTTATCTGGGCCTGGTTAAAAGGCATCAGGTCGCCGACGCGCAGGCTGAGCTTCTCGCTCTCCCCATCGGTCAGGCGGCTCAGGTAACGCAGGACCTTGACGACCGGCGTGTCCTGCTTCAGGATGATGTCGAGGTAGCGGACGAATCCCCGCTCGAGCGCCCGGCACAGGCCCTTCTCCCACTTTTGAAATACCGCCCGGTCGTGGCCCGACCACCGCCGGAAGGTGGCTGCGTCGTAAAAATTAACGGAGACGCCGATCATGAGGCGCCCCCGAAAGCCCTCCAGGCGGGCGAGCCTCCTCTGGACCGCTTCTGAAGCGAAGGCGAGACCGTTGGTGACGAGGGAGACAATAGAACACCTGCGGCGACCCAGGGCCCAGGTGACGATGTCGTCGAGGCGGGGGTGCAGGAGGGTCTCCCGGCCGGTCAGGATGAGATGGCGAAAGCCCAGCCGCCGGGCCCTGTCGATCTTTTTTCTGACCCGATCGCCGGACACGAAGGAACCGCTGCGCGCACCCGAGAAACGGCACGGGGGACAACGGAAGTTGCAGACGTCGGAAATATGGATATAGGCCGCTTTGAGCGGATGGTAGTTGTAAAATGGGTAAGGAGTCTCCCGAGTCTCCTCAGAAGAGGAATGTCTCATTCTTCGTCAAGGGCCTTCTGGCGGAAATACCGATGTCCACGCCGTTGTCGACCAGGGCGCTCCCTTTCGAAGAGGCCAGATTTTTGCCGACGGTCAACAAAAGAAAATCCCGGATGATCCTGGGGGACGCCGTCTTGTAGGCGCCGGAGAGCTCTTCGAACAAGCGGCACAAAGACCGCAGGGCCTGGCCTTGCGTCGCGGTGAGCGCCTGCCGGCCTCCCGCGGGGCCGATCAGGGAGAGCCCGAGGCCGTTGCACGTGATGTCATAGGCGCTCCCCGGCCGTTGCCGCTCGATGTCCATGACGAACTCCCTTGCGTCGACGGTCAGCCGGATGGGGTTCTTCGCGAAAAAGGAATCCATCTTCGCCGCCACCGCCTTGGGGTCGAACAGGAAGAGCCCGCACGCGTAACGGTCTATCGCCCGGCGGGGAAAGACGACCTTCCCGTTGCCCTCCTTGATCTTCTTTGTCTGGCGCAGGCCGGCCAGCTCCGGCCCGAGGACCTTCTCCAGCTTGAGACCGAAAAAATCAAAAAAGGAAGCGAACTCCTTTTTAGAAACACCCCAGTGACACGAGAGCCTCTGCAGGACATGGAAGCGCGCCTCGTCTTTCAGGTCGAAGGGAACGGCCGAATACCCGCGTGCGCGGGGATCGAAATCGGCCTCCTCCTGCCGGAGGCTGATATCTTTATACCGCAGCGACCCGAAGATATACGAACACGAGGCAGGACCCAGAGCGAACAGGGAACAGGGCTTGAGACGGTTGAAATCATAACGATAGACAAGGTCGGGGCTGCAGCCTTCCCGATAGAAGCTCGGTTCGGCCGAAAAGAGGATCTCGTCTCCCTGGTCCGCCATGGGATCGATGGCATACTTCGTCACGGGGGTCCTGGCCTGGAGCCGGCGGCAGACCTCCTTCATCTTTTGATGCAAGTCCGGAATAAAGACCTCGAGATCTGCGGCGAAGTGCTTGTTAAGGTATTCCTTCGAGGGCTTGTGCGGATATATCGACAGCGAGAAGGGCCTGAGCGTCGTCAGCTTTTCGAAACTCTCGATGACGGTGGCGACGCTTTCGCCCTCGAGGCCGACCATGATGTCCATGTTCACCTCAAGGCCCCGCTGGTGGGCGCTCTTCACGGCCCGCTCGATCATCTCGAAGCGCTGATACGCCCTGTTGGCTAATTTTAAGACCTTCCCGTGCAGGGACTCCACGCCGAGGCTGACCCGGTTGAAACCGTAGCGGACGATGACGTCCAGCTTCTCTCCGTTGAGGGTCAGCGGATTGCACTCAAAGGTCTTCTCGCCGTCCCTCGAGAAGCGGTAATCGGAAAAGAGCTTGTCCAAAAGCCGGTCGATCTGATCCGCCGAAAAGATGGACGGCGTCCCACCGCCGATATACAGGCTCCTGAACTCCTCGCCGGCGAAGGCCGGCTTGAAGTAATCCATCTGCTGGCTCAGGCGACGGACGTAGTGCTCCAGGTCGCCGCTCCGGGGGACCTCGATCTTGGAATAGTACATGCAATAGGCGCACTTGGAGACGCAATAGGGGACGTGGATATAAAAGTTGGTATCACCGATCGTCCGGCCCCTCCTGGCGGCCCGGAAGTGCTCTTTCCACTTCTCTCTGACGTCGGCGGCTGAATAAAAAAGATGGTCCCTGACGACGTCAAAAAGCTGCGCGAGGAAGAAAGGATGGTAGCCGGACTGGTACTTCTTCAAAAAACTCCTGTAGCTCCGATAGCGGGTGCGTGCTGTCTTCATCTTCCATCCTTCCTGGTGATGAGGCCGTTTCGTAGGCCTATCCTGTCGCGTTCCTTGATCGCGGCGGTGCAGCCCGCAGCGCCCACGATACACGGCTTTCCCAACTCCCGGGAGACGATGGCCGCATGAGACGTCAATCCACCCTCCTCGGTGATGATCCCCCGGCAGACGGCCATGGCCGTGACGAGGGACGGACAGGTATAACGCGCCACCATGATGTCGCCTGGGTGGACCTTCCCCGCGTCCCCGGGCCTCTTGATGATCCTGGCCCGGCCGCTGACATTGCCGGCGCACGCGACCGTCCCCTGGAGCGGGAAAGAGGGCGCGCGCCTCTTCGTGTGCCTCCTGCTTTTGCCGTCCCGAAAAAACTTTACCAGATAGCTCTTGTCGGCGATGCGGTCCAACGCGGCAAGGGGAAGCCGGCAGACCCTGCCCGGATCGCATGCATAATATTGTAATACGCCGTGGCCTTTAAGAAAAGGGCGCACCTTTTTTTGATAGGTCCGGGAGAGGGCCTCCTCAAAATAATCGTTGGCGTCATAGAGCCAGACGATCTTGCGGACCTGCTCCAGGAATCGCCGCGTGCCGGGGTCCACCTGCCGGGCGATGCGCGCCACCTTTGCCCGGTGCGCGCGCAGCCGCTTCAGGATACCCTCCCGCTGCCGGTCCGTCAGCCGGTCCAGGAGCGCCGCCGTTGCCTCCTTGCCGGCGCGCCGGACCCCGGAGAGCGTCTCCCGTAAGATGTGGGCCCCCAACGTCGCCTCGGGAAAGAAATATTCGGGTTGCCGCGCCGGTTCCAGGCCGTACTGGCGGACGGCGATGTCCTCGAGGTGCGAACGGACTATCTGCAGGACGAAGTTGAAAAAGTCCGCCCTGATGTGGAAGCGCTTGAAGCGCCGGACAAGGACCTTTATGGCAGGGTCACGCGCCTTGCCGAGCCACGCCTGCTCGGCGACGATGAACCTCAGGTTCGAGACGCACAGGCCGTCGATGAAGCCGGCGCGGCGACACGACCTCTTAATGGCATCCACGAAAGAGAAGTAAGACGACGCGCGCACGAAGAGGTGGCCGTCCCTCTTCATCAGCCTGAAGGGCCGCGCGTCCACCCCTGCCCGGCGCCTGAGGAACCCGTGCAGGGCGGTCGGCCCCACGTCGTCCACGTGCCACTGATACCGTCGGCTCCCGAAAAGAAACGGATGCCGTCGAATGTCTACCCGCCGTGTCAACGGCCTGAGTTGGACAAAGTGCGTGCGGCGCCGTGAGACGACAAACTCCAGATCGCAATCCTTTGCGAAGACCCGATGGACCCCTAAGGCCTTTTGGGCGAGATCATGCAGCGCGACGCTGTGGTCCTTGCAGCTGTCCGCATCGACGTACAGCATGCCGTCGCGCCAGACACACAGGCCCGCGGACCCCTTGCCTGAGGTCACGGCGTCATGGCTCCTCTCTGAGAACTCCATGATGACCAGGGGCGGATCCCCGGCCTGGACGAAACAGACACCCGCCAGGTCCGGCCGCACGAATTCCTGTATCACGACAGCCATGTCAAGGGCCGGCGCGCGTCTGTACCGTTCATAGCGCGCCACCCGCTCGCTGAAACGGCTCACCCAGACGTGCTGGACGCAGCGCGCCACCCGGCGCGCGCTTTTGCAACGATGTGATTCGAAGAGCCCGGCATAGCTGTGCCGTGCGGCGTCCTCTCCGCAAAAAGACGAACGGACGATGACCTGCCGGGCCTTGAGCCGCCCGGGGACCGCCTCCAGCGCCGCTTTGGCAACGGGGTCCCAGGACGACGACAAGATCCGCCTGCGCAGGGCCTGGCGTCGACGCGGCCCGGCGAAGGCCGCCGAGAGGGAGCCTCTATCCAGGCCGTGTCTTTTCAGGAAATCAAAGAAGACAGCAGCGGACACCACCACGAAAGGAGGCGTAAGACCCAGGCGCTCTAAGGACAAGAGGCCGACGGCCTTGCCGCCCAGGTTGCGGACGCTCTTCGTCTGTCGGCCGATGATCTCAGGCATCGTCAAGCAACAAGGGTTTGAACTCGCTCCAGCCGAAGAGCTCGGGATATTCCCGCCATGGCCCTTCACAGACCGGGTCATAGACGCACCTCCGGCAGACGCGTCCCTTCATCTTTGCGAAGCGCTGACGGTACTTGGTGTAGTCCCGGATGACCAGGTTCCTTTCCACGACTTTGGAAAAAGGGATGTCCTGCTCTGCTACATAGCGCTCGACCCCGCGCATGAAACAATAGGGGATCGCCTCGGTCATCACCCCCCGGCCGGCCCGAACACCGAGGGCCAGGCCCTTGCGGACAAAAGGCATGACGGCGGTCTTGCGGGCGACGATCCGCCTCCTGTTCTTCCAGGCGGAACCGCCGATATGAACAAAGGCAAACTGGAACTGGACCACGCCCAAGCGGACGAAAAGCCGGGCCAGGCGCGGCAAGAGCCTGTAATTGAGCGCCGTGACGACGGTATTGGTGAGGACCTCCTGACCGTACCAACGCAGATGGCGTATGCCGGCGACCGTCTGGCGGAAGCTTCCCGGTGAGCTGGTCAGATGGTCCTGGACGGCGGCATCCGGAGCATGGAGCGCCAAACAGAACTGGTTGGCGCCGGCGCGGACCATCTCCTCGCAGAACCGCCGATAAGCGAACATCCTGCCGTTCGTCTGGATCTGGATAATGCGGTAATCGAGCGCCTTGGCGTGCCGGACGAGCTCGATGATGGCCGGATGCAGCGTCGGCTCCCCGCCCGTGAAGACGACACCGCTGCAGGTCGCGCGGCTCAACGTCAGCTCCTTTTTGAGCACCGCGGTCGAGCGGAAGGCGCACGTGCGCCGCTTGTCCCCCTGGACACAGAAGAGGCACGCGTTATTGCAGGCATACCCGACCTTGAGGTCGAGCCGCTTGCCGGCGGCGCCCTCGGGACCCCGCACCTTCTCGACGAAACGATCGAGGATCCTGCTGACGCGCCGCGTGCTCTCCATAGTGGCGGGGCCGAAGACCTTCTCGATCTGCGGCCGGACCTGCCTCTCTTTCCGGGCAAAGGGCAGCTCCCCGAAGGTCCTTGCCCGGTCCAGAAAGCCCGTCCGCAGGAAGGCCTTGACCGGCTCAAAGGGCTTGGTGGCGACGATATCGCTGGCGTACAGGCCGCCGTCGCAGTCCACCGCATAACCCAGATGATACAAAAAAAGATCGTTGTCGACGTGGACGTTCTTCACGAAGACATCGGGGTGGGCCTTCAAAAAACAGGCGATGAGAAAGAACTGGTTTTCGAGCGTATCGAGTTGGGCCGCGGACCAGCGCAGATACCCCGCCGGCAAAAAATTGAACCGCCGCGCCCCGCCCCGATAGAGCCGGAAGAAATCCGCGTAGAGATCCTTGGCCGCGGCCGCGGCGACCGTCATGTTGACCGTCAGGTCGCGGGAGAAGCGCCGGACAAGGTCCATCAGCGCGTCGTGCTGCTGCCGGGAGACCGCCCCTCTGTTGGCCACGTGGGTGGCGAGGCTGCCGTCCAGGCTCACGCTCAAAGCGACGTCCCTGTCCTTGAGCCATTGGACCTTTGTCTGGTCCAGCAGGGTCCCGTTCGTGGCGATCTCGATGGCCGCGGTCCGGCTCTTTTGGCGAATGGCGCGGACCGTGTCCTGGATAAGGTCAAAATGCAGGAAAGGTTCGCCGCCGAAAAATTTTATCCTGCCGGGCCGGCCACCACACTCCTTCATGTAAAGAGAGACGGCCTTGCGGGCCGCCTCCCGGCTTAAAAAACGCCGCCCCCTGCGGACGTGGCAGTAGCGGCAGCGCAGATTACAGGCATCGGTGATGATGAGAAGGAGTGGCCGGGGCAGGCGCGCGTGGCCGGCCGGATGTCTCTTGGGGGCGGAGGAAAAAAACCGGACAGGCGCAGATCTCATGACGCTCGGAATAGGGGCTCTGGGGAGGAACTGACGGTCGTGGCCGAAAAAAAAGAAACCGCCGAACAGGCGCCCTCGGCGACCCTCTTAGGCGTATCGACTGGCTACGGTCGCGCACCGGTCCCCTGGGTGCGCAGGAAAACTCCCTTAATAGGAACTGTGGGAGCCGTGGGAGCCGTGGGAAGCGTGGGAAGAGTGGGAGCTATGATAGCCATCGGGCGTCTCGAAAAAATTGCTCGTGTGCACCTGAGCTGCCGCCTCTTGCGCCGACAAGAACATGTTTGCGACCATCAGCGATGTCCCCATCTTCAAGATGTCCTTTTTGGCCATCTTCCCTTCATCGTTCAAAAGAAAATCCTTGAAACTCTTCTTGATCTTTGGCAGCTTGCTTTTATTGCCTTTTTTTCCGCGTTTCTTTTTCATGCTCCACCTCGCTCGTTGGAATCGCCTGAGACGCTATTCACACTTTGCCGAGCAATAGAGCTCCTTGAAACTCTTGAACTCCCGGATCTGCTTGCACTGCCCGGCATCGGACGCCGCAACGGCCTCGCACAAGACCCGTTTATCTTCATTGAGGATGTGCCGGCAGGCCTGGGGATTCGAATGTTTGACGGCGCGCATGAAATAGACCGAATCCTTCTCCCCGTCCTGGGAGAACGGCTGCGGATCCAGCTTGATCAGGCCGATACACTCCGGGTCCCCCTTGCAGACACTCGTGTCCCCGGAACGAAAACCCTGGACAAAAGCGGTATACTCCTGCTGGTCCATGGACAACGCCTTCATGCCTTCTTTCATGTAGCGGCCGGTCAGGGCGGCCACCGAATACTTGGGGTCCGCCAGCTTGGCCAGAAAGATATAGCTTGAGCTGTCAATTGGCAAGCCCGCCTTCTGGGCCTCCTTGATGATGTTCGTATCGAACATAGAAACGCAATCAATATAGGAGTCCAAAAGGAACTGAAACTTCTTTACAAGCGGATCATTAAAATCGAGGGGGTCCGCCCGGAAGCGCTCGACACACTCTTTTTGACAGGCAAGAAATTTTTCAGGTACACGGCTCTGGGCATAAACGAACGTCCCGGCCGACAACAGGAACACCAGGGCCACCGTCCCCCATCCAATTATCTTCGGTCGTCCCATCCTCCCCTCCTTTTTTACCTTTCTTCAATAAAGTATATCATTTTGATACCCAAGTAGCAAGAACATCTTGGGCGTCTCCAGCGGGGGCGCTCAGCTTTGAAAAGAGGAGATCCAGCACGGCCATGTTGATCCGGCACCTCTCGTTAAAGCCCCTGCTGAAGAAGTCGCCTTCCGTGGCATAATTGAACGCCGGACAGACCCCGCAGTACGGCAGGTAGGCGCAATCGCTGCAGCCGGGAAGATTGTCCAGCAGAGAGGCCATGCAGACCGCCTTGACGACCGGCTGGTCGATCAGATCCTTGAACGCATGGCGACCGGCCGTGCCCATCCGGAAAGATTCATCTCCCCGCCGGCTGAACATCCGGCCTTCGTCACAGGTATAGACATCGCCGTTGAAATTATAGGCGACCTGGCCGATGCCGGCCCCGCAGGGAGAACGCAGGTCCAAAAAGTTGGGGTCGCTTTGGGTCAGGATCTTCGTCAGGAAGATCCGGGCCATCCTCTCGAAAAACAATACCCCCTGCCTGTTGCGGTCGATGATATACTCCAGAGCCTCGCGGTAAAAGCCCATAAAGCCGTCCACGCCGGGGTTGAGGCTGCGCCAGACCGAGGCACGGATACCGAAGGGACTGACCGGCCGCAGGTGGATACCGTCGAGCCCCAACCCCATGAACTCATCGACGATCCGGCGGGCGTGCGGCAGGGAGTGCCGGGTCACGGTCGTCAAGGCGTTGAGGCGCCCTCGGTACGCCCCGTTGCGCTGGATCTCCTTTTGGATCTTGCGGATCCAGCGCACGACGTGCCCGTGGCTGCCCCCCGGCAGACGCGAAAGCCGCATCTTGTCGTGCACAAAGGCCGGGCCGTCCAAAGAGGTGCAGATGCCGACGTCGTTGCTCATCAGGAAGCGCAGCGCCGCCTTGTTCATGAACGTGAGGTTGGTGACCAGCGAAAAACGCAGATCCCTCTTGGCCTCGACGTTCTTCCTCAGGGCATAAGCCACGATGAATTTGATCGCATCAAAGTTGAGCAGCGGCTCGCCCCCCTGGAACTCGATGTGGAGCTTCGCGGACGGCGACAGGAAGACCGTATCGACGACCCGGCGGGCCGTGGCGCGATCCATGTCGCAGGAGGCGGCCGCAACCCCGCCGGGACTCGTCTGGCAATAGACGCAACGGTGGTCACACCGCAGCGTGACGACGACGATGTGCAGGCCCGGACTACAGGCAAGGAAGGCGTTCTTGCGGGCGTACTGCTTGGCCAGGTCCGCCATGTCGAGCCAGTCGCGGACAAACCCTTTGGCTCTCAGCTCGTCGTACTTTTGGGGAGACAGATGCGACGTCTTGCCGGTGAGAAAAAGCTCGAAGTCGGCAGGGCATAAAAAAGAATAGGCGCCGACGTCGTTGGTCAAGAGGTAGTCGTCGCCAAGACGCCTGAATCGGAAAAAACCGACGGTTTTTTTGTCGGGGGGAAAACGGGTCAGTCGGAGGCCAGACATCTCTTCGTCATTCCTAAGGCGTAGTTGGCGAATTCTTTAACGAAGCGGTCCGCGTCGGGGAAGCGGATATGGGTCATGCGGACGATGATGTGGTCCTTTGTCTGGAGGACCCGCAGGGTCGCCAGCCCGGCGTGAGCGCCGGCCGCCGCCTCGAGCGCGCGGCGGACATAGAAGCGCCTGGAAAACCGACACGTCTTACTTTTTCCCGCGGCGGCCATGCTTGTCCTCCCACGGGACGCGAATGCCCAAGGCGTCATCCAGATAATCCGCGCCTTGCCCCTGCCGAACGCCGGCGTCGCCGCTGCCGGCCACGCTCGAATACAGGGCCGTGCGAACGATATACTCCCTGATCTTCTTGTTCTGGCGGCTGATCTGATGCCTCAACATAAAGTGCAACAACGTATTCCAGAACTCCCCCTTCAGTCTCTCCCATTGGCGCGGGCTCACCCGACGGCCGCCCTTAAGGTCAAAAACGACCTTGATATCCTGCCGCCGCCGGCCGCGGTCCAAAAAGATATAGGCCCTGTCCAAAAAATGATACGCCGTATTGATAACGGCTTCTTTGGGGCAGATGGTGGAATCGATCAGGATCGTCTTTACCATTCTTGTGCGAGGCAGACCCCTTGGGCAGACCCGGGATATCTCCGGCTTATCGGCAGGCAGGTACGAAGGCGGGATAAACGAAAAGCCGCCTCTTTATCAGCAAATCCCATTCGCGTCAAAATCCGGGATGCCGCAGTGGCGACAGCACATGAAAAAACCGCTGGGCGGTCCCGGCCCCGCGGACCGCGTGAGCCCATAGCCCGGCGGACACGTCGTCATCCCTGATGTAGGGGTGTAGAATTGACGGACGCAGATGTTGGTGGTGCCGCGCACGTCCAGTTTCGCCGTGGGTATGTTCGTGCCGATCCCGACGTTTCCGGAAGAAACAGAATATATGGAATTCGGGTCCGCGGGAGAGATGTCCCACAGGTCCGTGATCTGGCGCCACCGGGACGGAGCCGCGCCGCCGCAGATGTACATACGGTTGTCGGTGTTGCTATAACACATTTCACCGGGCCGCGGACATAAGCCATTCCCCGTACAGATCCCGGTGGTGGGAAAAAGACGCAGGATCTGATAAACGCCAAAAGGGGCCGGGTAATACGTCGTCAGGGTGACGCGCTCTTCCTGGGCATGCGTGGCCACGCCGAATGCCAAAAGACAAAACAGGCCCACCACGGTCAAGACCGCTCCGGGAAGAATTTTCTGTCTCATGACGCGTCCTCCTTTTATAAAAAGACTACATCAAAAGGCAAGTAAAGTCAAGCTGTTGTCCCCCGCACGCGTCGAAGCCCTCCCACGACGAGAACGAATTCGCCGCGGGCCTCCCTCGTATGACGACGCTCCAGAAATCCCTCGACATCCCCCCGCCAGACCTCTTCGAATTTCTTCGTCAGCTCCCGCGCCACCGCCAGGGGCCTGTTGCCCAGGACCGCCCGGATGTCCTCAAGCGTCTTCAAGAGCCGGTGGGGGGATTCGTAGATGACGAGGGTCCCCTCAAAAGGCTTGTGCGCCTCCAGCCGCCGGCGTCGCGCCCCGGACTTCACGGGCAGGAACCCCTCGAAGATGAAGCGGTGGGTCGGCAGGCCGCTCAGGGAGAGCGCCGCGACCAGGGCCGTGGGGCCGGGCACGCAGACGACCTCGATGCCGGCATCGAGGGCCTGCCGGATGAGCTGGGCCCCCGGATCGCTGATGCCCGGCGTCCCGGAGTCCGAGACGAGCGCCACGCGCCGGCCCTCCTTGAGGACGGCGAGCAGCCGCTCTCCCTTCATCTTCTGGTTATAGCTGTAATAACTCGTCAGCGGCGCCCTGATCCCGTAGCGGTCGCACAGGATCTTCGTGCGGCGCGTGTCCTCGCAGGCGATGAGCTGGGCCCCCTTGAGCACCTCCACCGCCCGAAACGTGATATCCCCGAGATTGCCTATAGGCGTGGAAACGACATACAGCATAGCACGTGGAACTAATGAGCCAGGCTCTTTTAGTCCCACTCTCCGGGACTAAAAGAGCCTGGCTCATTAGTCCCATTTTTTGCGTAACTTACTCGACGGTGACGGATTTTGCTAAATTACGCGGCTGGTCCACGTTGCAACCGCGGGCCACGGCGATAAAGTATGCCAGCATCTGCAGGGGCAGCGCCACGAGGAGGGGCGAATAAAACTCCTCGATCCTGGGGATGAAGACGACCTCGGGCACGTGCGTGCGGATCTGGCGGTCGCCCTCGGTGGCGATGGCGATGAGCCTGCCGGAGCGTGCCCTGATCTCCTGGATGTTGGAGACCATCTTCTCGTAGATGGGCGAGGCGACGGCGATGCAGACGACCGCCCGGTACTCGTCGATGAGCGCGATAGGGCCGTGCTTCATCTCGCCGGCGGCGTAGCCCTCGGCCGGGATGTAGGAGATCTCTTTGAGCTTGAGCGCGCCCTCGAGCGCCGACGGAAAGTTGACGTTACGGCCCAAAAAGAGGAAGCTGCCGAAGTGGTGGTGGCGCCTGGCCACGGCCTGCAGCTTTTTTTCGGCGCTTAAGATCTTCTCCTGGAGCGCCGGGACGCGGGAAAGCGTCCTCAAGGCCGTCCGGTAGGCGCTTGCCGAGATCGTCTTGCGCGTGCGGGCCAGTTCCAGCGCCAAGAGATAAAACAGGACCAACTGCGCGGTGTAGGCCTTCGTCGAAGCCACCCCGATCTCGGGCCCGGCCAGGGTGTAGAAGACCTTGTCCGACTCGCGCGTCAGGCTCGAGCCCACGACGTTGCAGATGGAGACGATCCGGGCGCCCCTCTTCTTCGCCTCGCGCACCGCCGCGAGCGTGTCGGCCGTCTCGCCGGACTGGCTCACCGCGACGACGAGAGAGTCCCGGTCCACGATAGGCTGGCGGTAGCGGAACTCCGAGGAGAAATCCGTCCAGACGGGCAGACGCACCAGAGATTCGATGACATACTTGCCCACCATCCCCGCGTGGTATGCCGTGCCGCAGGCTACCACGATCACGTTACGGATATTCCTTGGAAACCGCGTGCGCCGCACCTCGGCGAGGCCCGCGGACAGCAGGCGCCTCAGGACGCGCGGCTGCTCATGGATCTCCTTGAGCATGAAGTGCGGGTAGCCGCCCTTCTGGGCGCTCGCGGCATCCATCTGGATATGGTCAAAACGCGGAATGAGGCGGCGGCCCGCCAGGTCAAAGAGGGCGACCCGGTCGCCTGTCAGGACGGCGACCTCGTTATCCTTGAGGTAAATGACACGACGGGCGTACTCGAGGATCGCCGGCACGTCCGAGGCGATGAGGTGGCCGCTGTGTCCGCGGGCGACGATCAACGGACTGTCCTTGCGGGCGCAGACGATCTTGTCGGGTTCGTCCGCCGCCATGACGCCGAGCGCAAAGCTGCCCTTGACGCGCCGAAGGGTCTTCGTCACCGCCTCTTTCAGGTCACCCTTATAATGGGACTCCACGAGGTGCGCGAGGACCTCGGTGTCAGTCTGGGAAGTGAACCGGTGCCCCTTCTTCTTGAGCTCCTCTTTCAAGGGAAGGTAGTTCTCGATGATCCCGTTGTGGACCACCGTGATCTTCTTGTCGCAGCTCGTGTGCGGGTGCGCGTTGGCGTCATTGGGCGCGCCGTGCGTCGCCCAGCGCGTGTGCGCGATCCCCAGGGAGCTGGCGGGCAGGGCGCGTTGATGGATCAGGCGCTCCAGGTCCTGGATCTTGCCCTTGGTCTTGCGCACGTAGATCTTGCCGCGGCTCATGACCGCCACGCCCGCAGAATCGTAGCCCCGATACTCGAGCTTCTTCAGGCCCGATATCAGGACATCCTGGACCTCTTTATCCCCGACATACCCGACGATGCCGCACATGGTTTGCCCTCAGTTGCCTTCCCGTAAACCATCCCGGCTTGCCCGCACGGACCTCACCGCGAGCCGGGGCGGACAAAACGCCCCTGTTTAACAGCCGAACTCTTCGATCTTCGCCTTCAGCGCCCCGCACAACGGACACTTGTCCGGCGCGTCGCCCTCGTGCGTGTAACCACAGACCTTGCAGACGTAGAGCTTCTTGACATCCAGGTCCTTGCCCTGTTCGACGGCCTCTTTCGCGCGCGTGAAGAGCTTGGCGTGTTCTTTCTCCGTCGCAAAGGCCCACTCCAAGGACCGCCTGGCATGGGACTCGTCCTGCATCTCGGCGACCTTGATATAGGCCGGATACATCTCGTTGATCTCAAAGGTCTCGCCTTCGAGGGCTCCGGCGAGGTTCTCTGCCGTGCGCCCCAGGCCGAAGCCGGCCATGGAATCGACGAGGAAGGCGCCCTTGACGTCCTTGAGGGCCACAAAGTGGCTCATCGCATGGATCTGTTCGGCGACCGCAACGGCGCGGAAGAGTTTCGCAACGCTCTTGAACCCCTCCTTCTCGGCCACATCCCCCCAGGCGAGATACCTCATGTGCGCCTGGGACTCCCCGCCGAACGCGGATCTCAGATTTGCCGCTGTCATATCTCTCATCCCATCACCCATTTTTTCAGGTCAAAGGTGAAACACGAAAGTCCATCCGTGAGATGGCCGTCCGGCCAGCGGGGCCACGCCGCCCTCGCAGGGACGGCACTTCTTCCGGGTGAGGTCAATGGGACACGTCTCAGGCATCGTTTTTGCCGCAAATGGGTCAGGCGCAGTACGAGAATAAATCGCCCCGCTAAAGAACAAGGCCTTGTCTTTTGTCTCTAACGGGGCGAGCCTATCGGAACTCAGCGCTTGCCGATAGACGGACAGTTTCGGCTCATGCCCGGGAGCCGCTTCGACAGCCCTCTTTGCAACGGGCCACCGCTCTCAGAAAATACCTCGGCAGGACTCGCATCGTATGCCTCCCCTTTTATCCTTACTTACCTTCCCCTGAATGACCCCCGCATCCGTATCCCCCTCGGATCCTCCTGACACGGGGCCTTACCCGGAAGACATCCTACAATACACGACAATTTTTGTCAAGTATTTTATTTCTTGGCCGTGGAAAGCATGTAGTTCACGACGCTCGAACTGACGCCCTCCTTACGCAAGAGCTCGATCTCCTCGACGGAAAGCAAATAGACGGATCCCGTGGCGCCTATCTTGTCGCTGATGGCCTGGTCGCTCAGACCGGCCTTGCTCAACGAGATGACGTCCGAGATACCGAGCTTCTCGCCCGTCGTCGCCGTCGCGGCGGCGGCCTTCCTTTCTTTCGCATCGATGCTATCGCCGATCAGGCCCCCCGACAGCGCGCCGACCCCCGCGCCGATGGCCGCCCCCTCGATGCCGTGGCCGCTCTGGTGGCCGATCACGCCGCCGGCGATGGACCCGACCAGGCCGCCGCCCACCGCGCCGCGCTTGGTGTTCTCGCCCATCGTCTCGCAACCGCTCAACATCAAGACAAACCCCAAGAACCCTGCCAGAATAATAGCCGTCCTCTTCATGCCGACACCTCCTCCTTTGCGCATAGTATATCAAAAGTGGGACAAAAGGGCCAGGCCGTTTTGTCTTGCGGATAGACGTCCTCGCGTCTCACGCTGGAATGGGACAACGGGGCAGGGGTCAGGTGCGGTCTTCGGGGCGGCCGCGCAGGCGCTCTTCGATATCCTCGATCTCGGACTTCTTTTCTTCCCGCGCCTCGCGGACCTCCCCCTTCTCGGGCGCCGGGCCGGCGCCGGGCCCCTCATGGACGCCACCGTAGTCTTCGGAGAGCTCGGCCAGCGACTTGATCTGGCGCTGCCACACGAAGAAGAAGATAAGCCCCAGGATACCTAAAAAGATCACGACCGCCACGATCAGCTTCCAGGTCAGCATCGGTGCGATCTCCTTGGCCTCGGTGATCAGGGACCTGGCCGCGGCCAGGTCTACCTTGACCGACTCCAGGAGCTTGACGTTCTCCCGGTAATCGGAGATATAGCCGCCGGGGTTGGGGTTGACCACGCGCTGGCGAAACTCGATCTGCGTGAGCTTGGTCTCGATGCTGTTCTGCAGGTAGGTCGCCCGTTCGTAATAGTCCGTCTTCATCAAGGCCTTGGTCAGCGACTTGGCCTCGTCGCGGTACAGGTCGATCTCCTCCTGGGGGACCTGCCAGACGTCTTCGAGCTCGACCTCGATCTGGACGGTCTCCTTGGGCGCGAGCGTGTATTCCTTGTGGACGTAGTACGCCCCCTCGGCGGGATCGAACATGATCTCCAGGTCACCCTTGTCGACGACGTTATCGGGCTTGATCTCCTTGGGCAGGTACGACTTGAAGGGGACGCTGCGCTCCTGTTCTTCCGAAGGGTTGACGATCAGGGCGCGGATGACAATATTGGCCTGCGCCTCTGCCGCGAAGAACAGCAGGAGCAGGACCACGCACACCCTCTTGTGCCACCGCGCCATCGTCCTCATCGCCTTCTCATCTCCCGCGAAGCCCTGTGATAGACCTGCAAGCGCCTCAGCCTGAGACTCCGCCGTCCGGCTGTTTGTCTCACCTTTAGCGGAACTCCATCCACACCTGGACGACCACCTCGTCCGCGACGGACGGCTCGAGCAACCGCATGTTGAACTCTACCAGCGCCCGCAATTCCTGAAACTTGTTGCGCAAATAGCTGAAATCCCCGGACTTTGTCTCCGACAGCTCCGAAAGACCGGCGGGATCGGTGCCCAGGGTTTTTAATATTTTGCTTAACTCTTTCAAATCATTATACAAAGAACCGACGTATTGTGCAACTTCTGTCGTCCCGACCGTCCCCTCCTGCATCCGGACCATTACCCCGGCCGCCTGGCTGAGGCGTTCCTCCACGACCTCCATGACCGCGGAAAGGTCCTTCACCTTCGATGCCGCATCCTCCGCAGGCGTCCCGCTCCCCGGGACAGGGCCCGCGGCGCCCGCCAGCGTCGCCAGATCGGGCCTCTTGACCATCAAGATCAGCGTGTCCATGGTGCCGTAGCGCGCCTCCGAACAGATGACCGTATAACTCCCTTCGGGCCAGGAGCGGTCAAGGCGCAAGAAATATTTATACACCCCCTTCTCGCCTTCGACCATGCGCGCCGTCGCCACGCGCACGACGCGGTCCGGGTCGTAAACGGTCACGACCGGCGAAACGTCCGGGTGCGTCCGGAAACGGACCACGACCAGAGACCCCAACCACACCGCCGTCTCGTTGACCAGGATCCGGGCCTTCTCGACGGTGCCGGACCCACCGGTCCCTTCCGCCTCCGACGCGGCTGTCTGCGCCGGCTTGAGGAGCTCCGAGGCCACCAGCACCCCGCCGGTCTTACTCTCGATCTCTTCGCGCGTCAGGGCGCTCTCGTCGGTGACGGCCTCTTTGATGCCGGCGATCTTCGAGCGCAGGCTCGCCGCGCTCGCCGAGACATCGCGCAGACCCAGGGTGGCCGCCACGGTGAACGTCGCACCCGTCTGATACGTGAAGCCCGTCCCGGAGGGGCCGCCGTAGCGCATGGTGCAGCGCGCGAAGTACGTCTTGCCCTTGCCCAGCCGGATCGGCGTCGCCTTCGTGGTCGCGTCCTCCAGCGTCCACGTGAATATGTGCGTTTCGAGGTCGCCGGCCTCGGGCGGCGCCAGCGTCTGCGCGGGGAACCAGTCGTCGGCCGTCTCGTCATAGATCTCGAGCGTCGCCTCGCCGAACTTATCGCTGGAGGTGTTGCGCATCGCCACGCCGCCGCGCTCGAGCCACAGGCGCACGGTCAGACGGTCCGCCGTCTCGTCATAAAGGAAAGACGTACGGATCTGCTCCGCACGCGCCCGCGGCGCCATCGCCGCCAATAGAAACACGGCTATCAAGAAGTAACACGTCTTTCTCGTCATCAGCCAGCCCAAAAACGACACACCATCGAGTCAAAAACCCCGGTGAATCTTTGATCTGCGTTCTTTAACGGAACTCCATCCAGACCTGGATGATGCACTGGTCTTTGGCCGTGTCTTCGAGCATCTTCCGGTTCAGCTGCAGCATCGCCTTGAGCTCCTGGGTCTTGTTCCGGATGTATTCGATGTCGTTGGCGCGCTCCTGGGACATGTCGTAGAGCCTGTCGACGTCGAGGCCTTCGGTGCCGCCCAGCGCCTTGATCTTCTCACTCAATTCCTGGAGGACGCCGAAGAGCGCCGCGATCTTTTCGGCGGCTGCCGCGGCCGCTTCGGAGCCGAGGTCGGCTCCGGCCAGGGCTTCGGCGGCACGGGTGACGTTCTGTTCCACGATGGTGAGCGCCGCTTCCAGCGCCGAGACCGTGGAGACGACGTCGCGCACGCCCGTCACGCTGCCGAGGACCGCGCTCACGTCGCCCGACACCGTCTCGAGGTCCGTGGTGGTGGCGGTGATGACCATCGCGTCCATCGTGCCATAGGTCCGCTCGGAACAGACGATCGTGTAGTCGCCGACCGGCCAGGTCACGGCAAAGGTCACGTCATAGGCGAAGAGGCCGGCGGCCACCTCCACCATCGGCTGCGAGGCAATGCGCACCATATTATTCGGGTCATAGACCGTGATCACCGGCGAGGCCCCCTCATACGTGCGATAGCGGACCGTCAGGGTCGAGCCCAGGAGGATCGAGGTCTCCCGATTGAGGATACCCGACTTCTCGAGCGTCGTCACCTGGGTGGCGACCCCGCCCACCTCCTCTTCGATCTGGCCGGGGATCGTATCTTCCGTGGCCAGCAGGATGCGGCCCGTCTCGTCTCCGAGCTCGTCAAGCTTCTTACGGGTCAACTCGCCCTCCGCGGTCACGGTTCCCTTGATGCCGACGATCTCGGCCTCCAGGCCCGTCAGGTCCGTCGAGACGCCCGCCAGCTCCTCGGAGATGGAGACGACGAAGGTCATGCCCGTCTCATAGGTACTGTCCGTCCCCGTCGCCCCGCCGTAACCGATGGTCAGCTGGCCGAAGTACGACTTACCGGAGACGAGCTGGAAGGCGCCGCCGCCCGCCACGGCATTGTTCAGCGTCCACATATAGATCGCCGTCGTGTAATCCATGCTCGCCGGACCCGAGATGGTCTGGGTCGGGAACCAGACGCCGTTGATATCGTCATAGATCGCGACGGTCGCGTCGCCCAGCTTGTCGGGCGAGATCACCGTGTTCGTGACCAACATGCCGCCGCGCTCGAGCCACAGGCGCACGCTCAGACGGTCCAACGTTTCATTGTACACGACGCTCGACTGGACGGTGATGCCGGTCGTCGTCTCGACCGGCGGCTCGGAGACCACGATGGCCGTGGAGAAGTCCGGGGTCAGGCCCGAGGATTCTGCATAGAGGTAAATGGTCCCGACCGCGCTGTACTGCGCGCCGGCGAACGAGGCGAGGCCGTTCACGGCCGGCAGAGGATTCTGGCTCGCCACAAGGACTCCCGGGGCGTCCGTGTAGACCGTATTTGAGGAAGAATCCCGCAGGAGGACCGGATTCGTCCCCGTGGTCTGGTTGCCGTAGGTATCGTTGACCGCTACGATGGGCTGCTGGCTGAATGCCGCGTTGACGGTCGCCGTCGACGAGGGCTGCTGACTGAAGGCAATCTCCGCCGGATTGCCGGCCTGCACCACGATGCTGTTGGAGGCCACGTTCGGGACCACCGGCGGATTGGGCAGGCTGCCGTCCGACGGGGTGATCGTCGTGGTCTGGGCCCGCTTGAGGTTCGTCGTGAGGGTCGTCGTCGAGGCCCCGCTGGAGAAGGTGACGGCCGTCGTCCAGGAATCGGTCGCCGAGCCGTTGGGCGCGTCCGCCGTGCCGCTCAGGGTGTAGCTGATCGTCTTGGCGCCGGCGTAGGGCGTGGCGCCGTTCGCGCCGTTGCAAAGGTTGTCGTACTGGTCCGCCGCCTGGATCGCCGGCAGGTTGAAGGCGACGCCGGCTGTCTGCGGCGTGGCGACGGCGCCGCTGAACTTGAGGTGATCGCCTGACGCGTGCAGGACGCTAAGCGTATCCTGCGCCGGGGTCACGCCTCCGCGCGAGGCCTCGATGATATAGGTGCCGGCCAGCTGATCGTAGTAATAGAAGGTCGTCGCCGAGGTGCCGTCCGCAATGGTGAGCTGCGTGACCGCCACGCCGCCCGGCGTCAGGGAGAACTTCTTGTTGGCGCCGGTCGAGGTCGAGGTCAGGCTGACGACCTCGTTGTCGAGACTCACGGGGTTGTTGTATTTGTCTTCGCGGCTGACGAGGTACTGAGCCTCGTTGCCGGCCGTGATATCGGCGGGTGCATTCAGGACATAGTGGTCTGTCCCTTCCGGATTGATGACGACGTTGCCGGAAGTGCCGACCTTGGTGTTGGCGTCGATGGCCGAGATCGTGATCGTCTCAACGACCATATCCATGACGTAGATCGCCGCCTCGCCGCTCGAAAGCGTGTAGTTGCCGGTCGTGGTGCCGTAGGTGCCGTCGGTGTAGAAGGCGGCTGAGCCGGTGTTGGACATGGTGATGACGGTCAAGGAGTCTGTGGTCACGGTGTTGTTGTATTGGTCCTTGGCCGCGACCGTGCCCGGGAAGCCTATGCCGATGACCTGCGGCGAGCTGACGGTGAAGACATAGTGGTCGATGACATCCGGGTTGATGACGATGTCCTCGGAGGTGCCCACCTTGGTATTGGCGTCGATGGCCGAGATGGTGATGGTCTCGGCCACATCATCTGAGACGTAGATGACCGCCACGCCGGAGCTTAAGGTATAGTTGTCGGTCGCGGTGC
>Ga0315545_1000541_pt1 | contig 39527 bp, 37 predicted proteins | sample SalMarSW160210MG_FD_203096 | JGI IMG/M metagenome (GOLD analysis project Ga0315545, IMG submission 203096) | Salt marsh sediment microbial communities from the Plum Island Ecosystem LTER, Massachusetts, United States - Salt Marsh Sediment SW1602-10 ...
TATAATCATAATTTAACTGATTGAGAACAAAACGGTAGGCTTCTTGAGTGTCTTTAAGTTCTAAAGCTAGCTCCTGGATTTGCTCATGATTGACCGGCCAATATTTTTGCTGGTTAGTTAAAAGGTTTGAGTCAGGCTTGGTTAAAGGAAAATCTTTTCTGGATTTTAAAAAAATTTCTGCTTGACCTTGAACGGTAATGGTTTTCTTTTCTTCAGGTATAATTAAATATTGACCTAACCAGTTCTGGTCAGCGTCAACTTTGACTTGGTCAGGAACAAGAGAAAGATGATTAAGATATATTTTTTGATGAGTGGAATCCGGAGGCAGGACGATTTGTTGATAGACCGGTTGGTCAGTATTGTTTTCCAGCTCATAAATTAATTCAAAATCAAATATTTGTTTTTCTCCAAAAGAGGCAATAATACTTTGGTTAAGCAGTCTATTTTTATCAAAATGATAAACAGTGGTATTGCCAGAATCTTCAACCTTGTTTGGTTGAGGCAAAATAAAAAGGGGTTGGCCGAACTTTTTCGGCAGCCGCAGGGTAACTTGGTAATCGGAAAGACTGTCTAAATTCTGCATTTTAGGGATACCGATTTCCAAAACTTGTCCATTTAAAGAGGCAAAATCAAAAGAAGTAAAATCTAAACTAAAATTAAGTTTTTCATCTTTACCGACCACTTGTTGATTAAAATTAAGTTTGATTCGGGTGGAATTTTTGGTGCTGCTGACCTCTGGTTTAATTTGGCCCAGGCCGTCCCAAGCACTAATGTCTTCAATTTGAGTGGTGCCCAAAGTCATTTGGTATTCGGTGGCATACACTTGAGAGAGTTTATTGGTTAAAGTGACCTTTTGTTGTACTTTAACGCTGGCGTCAGGATTAACGGTATAAATGATTTGATAACTTGTATCAAATTCGTCTTCTGCTAAGGCAGGAGTACCGCCTAAGTTAGGCGAGGCAAGTAATAGGAAAGCAAAAATGAAAAGAATCTTTTTTAAAAGGGACATAGATTAATTTTAGAAGGTGTGCTTTCTACTGTCCAGTCACACAGGTGTCAAGATTATAACACCTTAGAGGTGATGTAATCTTAACACCTTAATATTATGTGTCTAAAATCAAATGTCTGATTTGCTGTAATTCACGCTGATAATCTGCCTGATTATAAACAAACCTTTTATAAGAATTGATGTTTTTAAATTGACCAAGAACGTCATCCTTAAAGCAGAAATTAACTTTCACTTTATTTAAATATTCAGGAAAAGAAGAATAAGGATAATTTTTTAGGTCTTTAACATCTTTTACTAAGTGTGAAGTATAAGGATTAAGATGAATATAGCGGGAAACGTGGAGAAGCTGTTCATCCGTTTCGATTCTAACGGCTTTGAATTTACCTTCTAAAAGTGGACCGCGTCTTTTTCTCTTAGTATTAAAATATTTAGTATAACTATTGGAAAATTTACTTAAGAAATTAGCGATACCATTATCCACGTTTTGTCTTACAAGAAAGTGAAAGTGATTGGGCATAAAACAAAAAGCGATAATTGCCACTAAAAAATCTTGTTTTTTGTTTAGATTTTCAAGAATCTCTCGCCTTTTTTCTAGTGATTGAAGTAAAAAGTAAGAATATCTTAAAGGTAAAATGCGATTTCTATAATAGAAAAAAGTATTACTAGCTCTTTGGTAATCTCGGGCGTTTAAAAAGATAGGTTGAGAAGCAATGCCACGATTTAGAAGATGGTAGACTTCACCGGTAGCAATAATTGTTTTTCTCCCAGGCATGACTTTTCTTTTTAAAATCGTAGCATGTCTTTTATAGAGGTGTCAAGATTATATCACCTTAGAGGTGTTAATCTCTTAACACCTCAATTATAGTGTTTTGAAGGAAATAAAAACGCTCTGTCTAGTGTTTTTGATACAAAAAGATGTAGTTGACAAAGAAAAGCTTTTTCTCTTTACTAGAATTAAAGCCAAACTGTAAACATAATAAACAAAAAGAAAGGAGAAAGCATGCCCGTAGTTCTCTATGAAAGACAAAGACAAATTTTAGATTTTGTTTCTCAATATATTCAACGTAATGGTTTTGCCCCTTCTCTAAGAGAGATTGCTGACGCCATGGGCTTAAGGTCTTTGGCGACGATTCACGAGCATTTAGACCAATTGCAAAAAAGAGGAGTGATTAGCATCACCGGTAGAGGCAAAAAACGCCTGATTGAAATCATTGATAAACATATGGCTGAGGTGGATAAAGGAGTGAAGCTGCCTATTTTGGGTCTTTTTTCTCAAGGCAAACAGATTGAACCATATAGCGTCGGCCATGCTTTTGTAGGCGTGGCCCCTTCGATGATTTCCAGCCGTCGGCGAGCCATTGTTTTAGAGGTTAAAGATGATAGTTTGGTTCAAGAAGGCATTTTCAAAGATGATTTTTTAATTTTAGAAGAAGAGGCGGAGCTTGATAATGGCGACGTGGTGGTGGCTCTTTTAGAAAAGAAAGAGGCTCTGTTAAAGAAATTTTACCAAGAAACTACCAGGGTTAAATTGGAATCTCTTCATGGAGCTCAAGCGCCTCATTATGTTCAAAAAGTCCAAATTCAAGGGAAGGTCGTCGGATTAATCAGGCGTTATTAAACTTTAGAACGCTGGGAATGTTTTTTTAACTTGTGTTGGACATACCAAATCACCACTCCTATCCCCAGAATGACAATGACAAGGTCGAATTTGTGAAAGAGATTACCCAAAGTACTCCAATTACTACCCAGCACCTTGCCCAGATAAATAAGCAAGGAAGACCAGAGGAAATCACCCAATAAAACAAAGAAGATGAATTTTTTATAGCTCATTTTAGCAATGCCAGCCGGTAAAGCAATAAAGGTCCTGACTACCGGCAACAAGCGAGAAACAAAGATGATAATTTCCCCATATTTTTGAAAGGTTTCCTGGGCTTCATCTAATTCATACTCAAAAATTAAAAGATATTTGCCGTATTTTTTGATTAAGCGGCGAACAAAACCTTCGCCTTTAAAATAACCCAGACTGTAGGCTAAAGTGGCGCCTAAAAAACAACCTAAAAGAGCGGCGATTACTGTCAGCCAAAATTTAAAAAAACCTTGAGAGACCATAAAACCGGAAAAAGGCAGGATGACTTCTGAAGGAATGGGAATGCAGGCAGATTGAAAAGCCATGGCCATGATCACGCCCGGATAAGAGAATTTAGAAACCAAAAAAATAATTAAATCAGCCAGTGGTTTAAGAATAAAATTAAGCAAATAATTTCTAATTTCCAATTCACAATTTCTAACAAATTATTAGGAATTAGAAATTAGGTATTAGTAATTTTTTACAGGAATTCCTTTATTAAATCACCAATGTCTATATTGGCAATTGATTGTTTGATTAAAGGTTGTTCTTTAAGCTGAGGTAAAGATTGTTGATAAGAAGGTCTTTTTTCTTGATAGAAAATACCAATGGGAAGCTTTTTTGGTTCTTCTAAAGCTAACTTGATCGCTTTCTCTTGTTCATAACTTTCTTTATTTAACTTATAAACTCTTTCTTGATACCAAGAGAAGGGTTGGACTTTTTTATTCCAGGTAACACAAGGAGTTAAGAGGTCGATTAAACTAAAACCCGGATTTTTAATGGCCTTAACAATCAGATTAGTTAAATGCTCCACTTCTCCACTAAATCCTCGAGCGACAAAAGAGGCATGGTTGACAATGGCCGTTACCAAAGGATTAAAAGCTTCTTCAATCACGCCATAAGGGGTGGATTTAGTCTTGTTATTTTTGGCCGTGGTGGGGGAGGTTTGTCCGGTGGTTAAGGAATATAACTGATTGTTAAAAACAAAAAAGGTTAAATTATAATTAGCTCGACAGGCGACGATAAAATGATTTAAACCTTCTCCGTAAGCGCCACCGTCACCGGCAATAGAAATAATCGGCATTTGATGATGGGCCAAAGCCGCGCCGCAAGCAGCCGGTAAACTTCGGCCATGCAAGCCGCCAAAACCATAGGTTTTTAAGAAACTGGACATATTAGAAGAACAACCGATATCATAAAAAAGACAAATATCGTCAGGGTTTAAGTTTAATTTAACCAAAGCTTGTTTTAAAGCTAAAAAACCGCCGAAATCTCCGCAACCCGGGCACCAAGTGGGAGCAATATGAGTATTGAATTGGTTTATGTTATTCATCTTAATGAATTTCTAATTATTCTAAAGAAACACCAAATCACAATTTCCAAACTTCAAACAAATTCGAAATTACAATTTTCAAATGTTCTAAACGTTTATAATTTGGTATTTTGATCATTTGATATTATTTGATATTTGGTGCTTGATACTTGCAATTTGCCTAATGATTTCATTAGGAAAAAATGGCCGGCCGTCATATTTTAAAAACTTCTCCACTTTAAAACCAGTATATTCTCTAATTAAACTAGCCAATTGGCCAGTGGCATTAGCCTCTAAGCAAACTACTTTTTTAGCTGATTGAACAAAATCACTCACTTGCTTTTGGGGAAAAGGCCAAAGCCAGTTTAAATGAAAATAATTTAACCTCTTTGTTGTTTTTAGCGCCTCTAGAATGGGGCCTTTATTTGAACCCCAGGAAATTAAAGAAATCTCCGTTTTTTTATCGCCAAAAACAGATTGAGGTAAAATTTCTTTTTCTAAAATTTTGAGTTTGGCCATTCTTTTATCCATCATTTTATTCCTCTCTTCTCCGTCTTCAGTAACCAAACCATCCTGGCGATGTTCATAGCTATTGGCTAAGTGAGCCCCGTTTTTCTCACCCACAAAACAGCGCGGAGAAATGCCGGTTTCAGTTATTTTATACCTTAAAAATCCTTTTTTAGGCTGGGTAAAAGAATAACGTTGATTATTATATTTTGAGGTAAAAGGTAGGGGTGAGTAGTAGCTTTCAGAAATATTTTTATCAAGAAGAATAATTACTGGTATCTGGTATTTTTCACTAAGGTAAAAAGCCTTTCTGGTTAGGTCGAAACATTCTTGAGCATCACCCGGAGCCAAGACTACTCGGGGAAACTCATCTTGAGAGGCAAAAAGCATAAACTTTAAATCACCTTGGCCGCTCCAAGTGGGCATACCAGAAGAAGGACCGGGTCGGGTGGCATTAACGACTACTAAAGGCGTTTCGGTCATGGCGGCTAAGCCCAAACCTTCGGTCATTAAACAAAAGCCGCCGCCAGAAGTGGCCGTCATTGCCCTTACTCCCATAAAACTGGCGCCTACCGCTTGATTAATAGCAGCGATTTCATCTTCGGGTTGTTTAACCACTAGATTGGCTTTTTGCTCATTGGCCGCCAGGAAATGGAGAATAGAGGTTGAAGGGGTCATCGGATAAGCAGTATAAAACTTCAAACCAGCGCTTAGAGCGCCTAAAGCAACCGCTTCATTACCGGTAATCACCATTCTTTTTCCTTTTTTGTTATTTAATTTGAGGGGGGCGATCGCCCCATCGATTTTAAATGCATTCTGAGGATAATTTTTAATATTTTTAGAAAAATTTTCTCCTGATTCAATCGCTTTTTGATTTAATAAAACAATTTCTTTTCCTTTCGATATAAAGATTTCCTTAACTATTTGTTTTAAAGGCTCAACCGAAAGAGCTAATAAAGTCAGGACGGCGCCCAAAGCCACCATATTAGCCATAATCGGCTTACCACCGGCTTTTTCCGCCAGTTCAATCAGTTTAAGGGGAAGATAGTGACCGATTAATTTAATTTTTGGTAAAGCAAACTCAGCTGGATCATAAAGAATTAATGAATCGGAATTTAACTCTGACTGGTGTTCTTTAATCGTGTTTTGGTCAAAAGCCACTAAAATATCTACTTTTTTGATTTGAGAATAAACCGGTTCAATTCCAGCATGAACTTGAAAAACATTGTGGCCGCCGCGGATTAAAGAAGGATATTCCTGGTAACTGAAAGTGGAATAACCATGGCGAGTTAGACTTTTAGCTAAAATCAGGCCGGTAACCTTAACTCCTTCACCCGCTTTCCCGCCGATTTTAATATTAATGCTTTTTTTTAATTTCATAAATATTATTAATATTCTTCCAAAGTGGAAGTATCGCCAATGGCTAAACCTAATTCTTTTGCTTTTAAAAGTCTTCTCATGATCTTGCCCGACCTGGTTTTCGGTAGTTTTTCCACAAATTCTATTTCCCTTGGATAAGCATGACCAGCCAGATGCTTTTTAACATATTGTTTAATTTCTTCCTCTAGGGTTTTACTCGGTTTAACACCCGGTTTTAAAGCAATAAAGGCCTTAATAATTTCTCCTCGCATTGGATCAGGTTTGCCAATAACGCCGGCTTCGGCAATATAAGGATAAGAAACTAAAGCTGATTCAACTTCAAAAGGACCGACTCTTTCACCACTAGTTTTAATGACATCATCAGCCCGACCGACAAACCAAAAATAACCATCTTTATCTTTAAAAGCCCGGTCACCGGTGATATACCAACCGTGAGAGTCCTGCCTGCCGGTAGGCAGGAAGTAACTCCGGTATTTTTTAGGTCTTCGCCAGATTTTTAACATCATCCCTGGCCAACCTGGTTTTAAAGCTAAATTACCTTCTTGGTTAGGGCCTAATGTTTTACCCTGATCGTTAATAATGCTGGCTTTAATACCGGGTAAGGGTTTGCCCATTGAACCTGGTTTGATAGCCAGACAAGGATAGTTGGCAATCACAATGCCGCCGGTTTCGGTCTGCCAATAATTATCATGAAAGGCCAAACCAAAAGCTTTTAAGCCCCAAAAGACTGCTTCTGGGTTAAGAGGTTCACCGACGCTGGCTAAATGCCTTAAAGAACTAAAATCGTATTTCTTGGTTAAGTTAAGGCCGCTGCTGGCCAGCATTCTGATGGCGGTTGGCGCCGTATACCAAACGGTGACTTTATATTCTTCAATCAGCTGATACCATTTTTCCGGACTAAAGCGGCCATTATAAACCAAAGTTGAAGCTCCTAAAGCCCAAGTGCCTAAAATTTCATAGGCAATACCTGTCACCCAGCCCGGATCGGCCGTACACCAATAAACATCACTATCTTTGATATCTAAGACAAATTCAGCTGACTTTTGCTCATGGATAATGGCCCGATGTTGATGAATCACGCCTTTTGGTTTACCGGTCGTACCGGAAGTATAAAGCATAAATGCCGGGTCAGTCGGTTTCATTTGAGCGGGTTTAAGTTGGTGGCTGGCTTTTTCCAAAAGCGGATAAAACCAAAGACAACCATCAATCGCCTTTTTCTTAAGTAAAGGCTTTTCCTCTAAGAAATGGGAACGATTATCTTCATCAATAAGAATGATTTTTTTAAGATAAGGTAAAGATTTTCTTATTTTTTTAATTCTGGGGTAAAGTTCCGGAGAGGTAATTAATATCTCTGCATCAGAGTTATTGAGGCGATCGGCTAAAGCTTGAGGTCCAAAAGCGGCAAATAAAGTGCCGGCAATGGCTCCAATTTTCAAAATACCCAAAAAGGAAAAGTAAAGTTCGGGTAAACGAGAAAGAAAGATAAATACCCTTTCGCCTCTTTTGACTCCTAATTTTTTCAAGGTATTGCCTACTCGATTGGATAAAAGAGAAAGCTCTAAGAAAGTTAGTTTTAATTCCTCTTCTTGATCCCCCTCCCAATATAAAGCAACTTTATTTTTTCTTTCGTTTTTAGCGTTGACATCAACGCTAATATAAGCGGCATTAATCAGGCCATTAGTAAAATGGGCCACTTCTTTTTCTGCCTCACTCCAGGAAAATTTTTGATAAGTCTGTTGATAGTTTTTGAGATTAGGAACGAAACTTAATTCTTTCTTAATCAGCTTTTGCTTCATTTTGATAATAAACCGTTTTGGGCCCCCAATTGTTGAACCACACTGCTGGCGTTCTTGGCCCCAAAGTTTAAACCTTTATTGATAAGGTCAGTTTTAATATATTCTCCTAAAAAACCTGAAGCAAAAGCATCGCCAGCGCCAGTGGTATCGACGACCTTTTTTGCCTTTATCATTGGCTGATGATAAATCTTCTGAGGAGTATAGGCAAAACTGCCTCTAATATCATGAGTGACTACCAATAAAGGCAAATTGAGTTTCAAAGCAAAATTAGTTTTGTGAAAATCAAAGTCACCGGCATCGCCGCCGAAAATATCAGCCAACTCATGAGCATTAATATGTAAAATGTCTAGAAAGGGGAGATATTCCTTTAAATAATCAAAACCCTTGATATACTCTGAGCCATGGAGAGAAAGAAAGATTTTTAAGCCGTCTTTTTTAGCTTGAGCTAAAAACTTAATTTTTTCTTCTTTGGGACAACGAGCTAAACTGAAGATGGCAAACCAAATCCTCTTTTTCATTTCCCTTAAAACAGCACTGTTCATCTTAATCAGATCGGCATCAGAACGGTAAGTGATAATCGTTCGTTCACCTGAAGGAGTGAGTAAAATACTGGAAACCGGTGTTCGCTGAGCTTTAAACCTAATGAGACTAGTTTTTACTTTAGATTTTTTTAAATTATGAATGACTTGATGACCAAAAACATCATTGCCTAAATGGGCCCAAAGAGAAACATCATAGCCTTGTTTAGCCAAAGAAACAGCCGCATTGGCACCTCCGCCTCCATAACACTGAAAAAAGTCTTCAGTGATATACTTGCCTCCGAAAGCCAGAGAAACCCGATCTTTAATTTTTCTTTGAGCAAAGACTTCGGATTTAAAAATTAGGTCAACCACACAATTACCGGCGATCAAGATTTTAGACAGACTGGTTTTTGACATTTTCCGTTGACTCCTCAAAAATTCTAAGCAAGCGGTTATATTTTATCACTCTTTCGCCTCGGGCGGGAGCCCCAAATTTGACGTAATTGGCGCCAATACCAACGCTAAAATCAGCCATAAAGTCATCATTGGTTTCGCCGGAACGATGGGAAGCAATCACCTGCCAGCCAGCATCTTTGGCCATTTTGACTATCATAATAGTTTCTGAAATCGTACCGATCTGATTAGGTTTGATTAAAAAGGCATTACAGGCTTTCTTTTTAATGGCTTCAGCTACTCGTTCTTTATTCCCGACTAAAAGGCTATCACCAATAATGAGGGTATCTTGACCAATCTGTTTGTTAATCTGTTGCCAAGAACCCCAATCTTCTTCATAAAAAGCATCTTCTAAGGAAAACAATTGGTATTCATTATTAAGACTGATGTAATATTGAATCATTTCTTTAGCAGAAAAAGGTTGACTTCTATCTTTAATCACATATTTCCCGTTTTTATAAAAATATCTGGCGGCCACATCTACGCCCACGAAAATTTCTCGGGCAAATTTATAACCAGCGTTATTAATTGCTTCCAATAAAACTTCTAAAGCATCCATATTGGTAAATAAATTAGGAGTAAAACCGCCCTTATCCCCGACGCTGTGACCTGCTCTTCTATAAATAAGGGTTTTTTTCAATGCCTGATAAACTCCTTGACCACATTCCAAAGCCTGAAGATAATTTTTTCTAGAAGAAGGAATAATATGGAATTCTTGAAAGTCTAAATTACCAGTACCATTCTTACCGCCATTTATAAGATTAAAAATGGGTATAGGCATAAAAGGAATTTTATCACTCAACTGGTATTTCTGCTGTAAATATTTATAGATGGGTATTTTATAAGAAGCGGCTGAAGCTTCTAAAACTGCCTGAGAAACAGAGAGAAGAGTGTTGCCTCCCAGCTTAGATTTATCTTCAGTACCATCAAGTTCAACCAAAAGCTGATCCAGTTTGCCCTGAAAGCTGGCATCTAAACCCACAATTCTGGGGCCAATTAATTTTTCCACATATTCAATCGCCTTTAAAACGCCCATGCCATGAAAGCGGCCCAAATCATTATCTCTAAGTTCTTTGGCTTCAAATTTGCCCAAGTGCGTTCCCGAAGGAACAGAGGCTACTCCTAAACTGCCATCTTCTAGGTAAACTTCTGTTTCAATTGTGGGAATCCCCCGGGAATCTAAAATTTCTCTGGCTTTAACTGATTTTATTTTCATCTTACTCTTCTATGCTCAGCATCGTAAATAATTTGCCTGGTGGTTTCAATCATGTCTGGAGTAACCGAAACAGAAGTGATTCCCCAACTAACTAATTTTTGCGTCAAATCAGGATAAACTGACGGCGCTTGACCACAAATAGAACTGCTAATGCTAAATTTATTACAAGTTTTAATTGTTTTTTCTAAGAACCAAAGCACTGCTTCATTCCTTTCATCAAAAGTATCAACCAGTTCTTCGTTATCTCGATCAACCCCTAAGACTAGCATGGTTAAATCATTGGTGCCAATAGAAACGCCATCAATGCCTACTTTAATAAAGTCTTCCAGTAAAACTACATTAGAGGGAATTTCCACCATCATCCATAAATCAAAAGAGCCTTGGCGATAGAAACCGGCCTGATTAACAATTTGTTTTATTTTTTCCAATTCAGCTACAGTTCTCACAAAAGGAATCATTAATAAAAGGTTTTCATATTTTTCTCTCACTTTTTTAATCGCTTTAAGCTCTAAACCAAAGACCCTTTGATCAACCAAGTAACGAAAAGCACCCCTAAAACCCATCATCGGATTAGGTTCATCTGGTTCAAAAGACTTACCCCCAATAAGGCTGGCATATTCATTGGTTTTAAAATCAGTGGCTCGATAAACTACCGGCCGCGGGTTAAAAGCAGCGCAAAATTTCTCTAAGCCTTGAGCTAACTTGTCCACAAATATTTTCTCTTTTTTATCAGCAATTAGTTTTTTAGGGTGATATTTGATTGATTCAGAGATCATAAATTCTGCTCTTAAAAGACCAACGCCGTCCACATTTCTTTTAGCCACTACTTCGGCTAATTCCGGTTCAGCTAAATTAACATAAAGTTTAGTGGCCGTTCTTATCTTATAATTGACTGGGGTAATGATGCTTGACTTGGGTTGATTCAATATCTGAGCTACCTGTTGATCGGCGTATTTTTTGGCTCGACCTTTAGAAGATGGTGCGCCTCGGTATATTTCTCCGGTAGCGCCATTTAAAGTAACCACCATATCATTTTTTAAAACCTGGGTTGCTTTTTCCGAACCTACAATACAAGGAATGCCCAACTCCCGAGAAACAATGGCCGCATGAGAGGTTTGACCTCCTTCATCAGTAATAATCCCGGCTGCTCTTTTCATCGCTGGCACAAAATCGGGCGTCGTCATTTCAGTAACTAAAATTTCGCCGGGTTTGACTTTATTAATCTCTTTTGAAGATTTGATCACTTTAATATAGCCGGAAACAATCCCCGGACTCGCCGGATCGCCTTTGAGAATTAAGGGCAGGGTAATTTTAACTTTTTTCTTTTTGCCTTTTTTTGATATGGTAGTAACAGGCCTTGTTTGTAAAATATAAACCTTGCTTCCTTCGAGACCCCATTCAATATCCTGGGGGAAAAAATAATGTTGGTGGAGTTTCTTGCCTAGCTTAGCTAGCTCAATGATTTTAGCATCAGAGATTTTTTGTTTCTGCGCCAAAGAGGATTTGACCTTCTTTTTTTTATTAGCCATGCCTACTTTAATCAACTGCACTGATTGATCATTAATTTGCTTATCTAAAATCTTAAAATTCCTTTTATCAAGTTCATAGTGATCAGGAGTAACACTTCCCTGAACAATCAGTTCTCCTAAACCATAAATCGCTTCAATGATAATCCGGCTTTTGTCATTATTAACTGGATTAAGAGTAAACATCACCCCTGAAGTTTTAGATTGGATCATTTTTTGGACCACCACCGCAATTCCGACTTTAAAATGGTCAAACTTTTTTTCCTGCCGGTAAAAAATCGCCCGCGGGGTAAATAAAGAAGCCCAAGATTGCCTGATTTTATTAACTAAATTGGCTTCGCCTTTAACATTTAAAAAAGTTTCCTGCTGGCCAGCAAAAGAAGCATCAGGCAAGTCTTCGGCCGTGGCTGAAGAACGGACGGCAGTTAAACAATGATTAGCTAGCGGACCCAGTTTTTCATAAGCCCCAATTATTTGCTTGGCTAAATCCTGGGGCACTTTGCCCCGATTAATAATTTGCTTAATCTTCTGTGAAGCCTCATTGAGCTGGGTCGGGTCTTGAACATTAACTGGTTCTAGTAAACGCTTTATTTGTAATTGGAATTTGTTTTCTTCTATAAATTGATAATAGGCCTCAGAAGTAGCGATGAAGCCGGGCGGAACCGGAAAGCCCTCCTTGACCATCTCTCCCAAATTGGCGCCTTTACCGCCAACCAAACCAATGTCATCTTTGTCAACTTCCTTAAACCAAACAATGAGTTTTTCCTGTTTTTTTTCTTTAACCATAGGCAGGACTTTAAATAAAGCTTATATAAGCAACTTATATCAGTATAACTAATCTTATTGAACCAGGTCAATAAAGGAATGGGTCAGCTTTTCGGGTTTAACCAGAATCGCTTTCATATCTGAAATAGCTAGCCTTTCAATTTCCTCACATTGTCTCTGGCTATTATCTAAATGGATTTGCTGATAGTTAGGATTACTTTTTTTATTACGTTCATATATTACTTTAAGTAGAGGCGCTTTTCTGCCTTGTTCAAAAAAGATAATTTCATCTGGTTCTCTTAAACCTTGTTCTTTGAGTCTTTGTAAGAACTGTCTGGTTTTTTCTAATTGAAATCTATCTTCACCAAAAGTAGCTAGCACCATTCTTCCCTCTAGTTTTAAGGATAGTTCTAGGGGAGGGATTAATGATCGGTTGATGGCTGGAGAAAGCATCGTTTGCTGATAAACATCATAAAGATCTCTGAACAGTTTTTTTTGATCCTGATTCTGAAACGTAAGATTTTTAGTATCTGAATAATGAGTCACTTCATCCTCGTTAATACAGGTAGCCAGAGTTTTCTTTTCTTGACCCGTTCTCCGAAAATACAATTTGTTTTTTCCTTCCTCTTTATACAATTCCAGAGCAGTTAAAGGGAAAATAGCTCTTTTGCCTTGGACCGTCGGACTAATAATCCTTCTCCTTACCCAATTGTTAGCTTGGAGTTCTGCTTCTTTATCTCCTTCCTTAGCCGTAGCTGCTAATTGCTTAAATCGGCTTAAGTCTTTTTGAAAGTCGTCTTCCTGTAATAAATTGGCTAATTGCACTATGGAGCAGATTTCCAAGGTGGGAAGATAACATTCGGGGTGAACTTTAGATTCGGGTAAAACCCGGGCAGCTTTGTTAATATATGGAAGCAAACTAGGAACTAATGTCTGATCGACCTTTTTTAAGGCCGATGTGGCTGATAAAATTTTCTCAGCCTGTTGATGAAATTTGGCCTTAGCTCCTTTATAATCCACTAAAGTATCGTCCAGATCAATGGTATAGGACAAATTATGTCTTTGGCTTTCGGGTTCTGGAGTTAAAATGATCCTGTATCCTTTGGATAAAACCCCTTTTTCATCATCCATAACCGAGACTTCTGCAAGGGGTAGTTGGGTTTGAGGAAATAATTCTGTAATCAGGGCTAAAGTATCTCTCTCCCGTTGGCTAAAATGAGGTATTTCATGCTCTTCTGTGGTTGACATATATAATCTAGTTTAGTTTTATCAATTATCAAAAACTCAGCTATTTTTTTAATTCTTTTTTGAAAAAATCAACCCAGGGAATGGGTGTTGGATCAATATGGCTTAAAATTGATAAATAAAAAGTGATAAAACTGCCAAATTGAATCAATTCAAAAACCTGTGCCATTTTGGTTTTACCTATTAGGCTGATTTCTTGGTGTTTGATCTTATACCCATCCAACACTTTTTTAGTGATCTCAATTCTTTTTTGATTTCTGGGATGATAAAGATTGCTTTTGACAAAGAAAAAGACCATATTTTGGGGATTATCTTGGGGAAACTGCATGCCCTCTAATAAATGATGATTTAATTCAGGAATTTCAAAGTAAACGTTAAATTGTTTGCTATTTTCATTAAATTGATTCCGCACTACATGTAGAGCGCCCATTAGATGTTCGGCCCCCACAAACACGGGAATTTTTTCCCTAAATCTTGCCGCAGTCTTTTTAGCCAAATTTTCTTTGGCTAAAACATTAACATCATGTCTTTTTTTAACCTCAATAATAAAATCAATTAATTTATCTATCTCTTTACTCTCTATCTTTAGCAATCCACATTTAGCCAACAGAAGAGAAATACCTAAAATTTGATAGCCAATACTCATTCTGGGCTGGTTTGAAGGATTATATTTAGGGATAAAACCATAATAACCGAGGAGTTTTTTCTCTTTGGCAATCTCAGTTAATTTTCCGCCTTGAGCATAAACTAAAATTTTGGCCCTTCTTTTAAAGGCTTCATTTACCGTATTAATGATTTCTTCGGTATTACCTGAATATGAAGAAAGAATTAATAAGGTTTTTTCATTAACAAAGGTTGGTAAATCATAATAACCAATCGGATAAATAGGAACTTTCAGGGTATCTTCAAATAGTCTTTGAGCTACCCGGGCGCCCAAACGCGAACCGCCCATGCCATTCACCACAATATTTTCTACCTCTCTATACGATTCGGGGATTTTCAGGTCAGCTAATTCTTCTTTGGTTTGTTTTAATTGAAGCCCCAGTTGCTGGACTGAACCTAAAAGATTAGATTTGTCTAATTTTTTAATTTCCTGAAGATTGTCTAAAATACTCATATTATAAATTTATCATTTTCCCTATTCTTTTTGAAGTATCAAATAGGGCAAAAGAGGGTTGATTAAGAATCTTGATGGTTTTTAAAAGATTGGGAATATGGTCATGAATGTCAGAAATTATGCCTATCTTCATTTCGGTTTTTCTTCAATACGATATCCCTTATATATCGTACCAGTTTTTAACTATTTAATATTTCTATTAATTGATCGTGAATTTTGCCATTGGAGGCAACGATACCTTCTGATGTATCTCGGTTTTTAATTAACTCCCCCTTTATATTAGTTACTTTTCCACCCGCCTCTTGAATGATTAAAATACCAGCGCCTACATCCCACCATTTTTCCATTTCAAAAACAAAAAATCCTTCCAGTCCTCCTTGAGCCAACCAACAAAGAGAAAGAATATCCGCCTGGAAACTTCTCAGACGATAACAAAGACGGGAAAGCCGATCCATAGTAGACCAAATTTTTTTAGTTCTTACTAAAGACATTTTATAGTTTGGCAGTTGAGTATAAATAAATGAATTCTTAAGTTCTTTTTCTTTTGAGACTTTTATCTTCTTAGCGTTCTCAAAGGCGCCTTGACCCTTAATCGCCGTAAATAGTTGATTGGTTTTGGGCATATAAACTAAACCAAGAAGGGTTTCCTGCTTTTGTTCTAAAGTTATATTAATATTAAAAATAGGTAAACCCCGAAAATATTCTTTGGTCCCATCTAAAGGGTCAATATACCAAATATAATCAGATTTTTTGTTTAGTTTCCCTTTTTCTTCAGAAACAATATTATGATTAGGATATTGCTTTTCAATGGCATTAATAATTAGCTTTTCTGCTTCTAGGTCAATATTAGTAACAATGTCTTGTCTGTCCTTGTAGGCTTTTATCTGGACGTCTTCTTGTCTCTTAAGGAGTGTTTTGCCAACTTGAAGTGCTAATTTTTGGCTGAATTTTAAAGCTTGATTAAGGTCAATCATTAATCTAGGGCGTCAGTATTAACCCCGCTGGCAAAATCAATTTCTTTGTATTTATGCAGAATTTCTCTTAGTTGCTTTTTCACTTCTTCATATTCTTTTTTGGTCTTGCCTTCATATTTAACCGTAATATAGGGGCCATTCTGGGAGGCTCTAATAATGGCCATCCTGGTTTTGGTATCAAAGCGGATGCCGTCAATGTCCACATATTCTGCCTGAGGATACAACTTTTTTAAATCTGGGGCAATCTTTTTATCAATCAATTGAAATTTGATTTTATCGGGACAGCCAAGTTTGATTTCGGGACTGGAAATATATTGAGGTAATTCTGCAATTACTTGACTCAAGGTTTTGTTTCTTCTGGCTAAATAAGCTAAGATTCTTAAAGCAGAAATAGCGCCGTCATCATGGCCATAAAAATTGTCCATAAAGAAAAAGTGTCCAGAAAGTTCACCGCCAAAAGGAGCTCTTTCTTCAGCTACCTTAGCCTTAATAAAAGAATGGCCGGTTAACCACATAAGGGGTAAGCCTCCAGATTTTTTAATTACTTCTGGGGTTTGTTTAGAGCATAAGGTGTTAAAAACAATTTTAGCTCCGGGAAGAAAATCTAAAACATCCATACTAAAAATAGCCACCAAGGTATCATTCCAAATCAAATTGCCTTTTTCATCAACCACGCCCATGCGGTCACCATCAACATCATAAGAAAAACCAATATCTGCCTTGGCTTTAACCACTCCTTTAGCCAGTCTTTCTTGAACCGCTTTTTCGGTCGGATCAGGTGTGCCGCTGGGAAAATTGCCGTCTAAATTACAGTTTTGTTCAATTACTTCACAACCAGCCGCTCTTAAAATCTTGGGTACAAAAAGGCCGCCGGGCGCATTACAACCATCCACTACCACTTTAAATTTTTTATTAATAGAAATTCTTTTTAAAATGTCTTGTTTGTAGGCAGGAAAAACATCGTCTTTTTTATAAATGCCTCGTTTTTTTGCTTTGACGTATTTACCGGATTGGGTTATTTTCTTAAACTCTTGGATTTCTTCGGTGACCATGGTTTGGGAAAAGCCAACCGCTAATTTCATGCCGTTAAAGTTTTTGGGATTATGAGAAGCAGTAATAAAACAACCGCCTTTGCTTTTATAATGATATTGGGCAAAATACATAATTTGGCTTAATCCTAAGCCGAAATCAACCACATTAATGCCGCAATCACGTAAGCCCTTGATAAAGGCCTGGCTATAAGCCTTACTGGTTAAACGATTATCTCTGCCGACCACTGATTCATTGATTCGGCGACGGGAAAGAAAAGTAGCATAACCCCGACCCATCAATTCCATCGCTTCTTCATTAATATCTTCGTCAACCACAGCCCTAATATCATAACCGCGGAAAATGTGGTCAGGAATGCTTTGAGGATTAAGCATAGTTAATATCTTATAAATTTACCATTAACAAGTCAAGATGCCAGTCTAAAGGCATAAAAGATCGGCCGGTTTTAATATCAATATCAATATTTAATAATCTGGCATAGACTTCCTTTAATTGCTCGAGGGTAAAGTTTTTCGCCTGGTGAACCAGCTTGCCAATTTGCCAAGGGGCGCCTTTTAAACCCGGTTTACCCAGGTCAAAGGCAATAATTAGCTCTCTGATTCTTCTGGCCAGCATATAAAAAACCATTTCTGCGCTGTCTGCTCTAATACACTGGTGTAATAGAGTAAGCATTTGTTTTTGGTTGTGGGACTTAAAAGAGTCTAAAAATTTAAAAATTACCACTGGAGTTTTAAAAACTTGGTATTGCCAATCTTTGGGCAGCCAGCGAGCGGTGGTGCCGGGAATTTCTTTTTTCTCCCAAAGTATTAGATCAGGTGTGATTGATTCTTTTTTAAAATATTGAATCAGATTTTCTTTTTCTTGGCTTTTTTGACGAGAGAAAAGGTTTTCAATAATCACTAGCTTTTCCTGACCAAATAAAGAAGAAGCCTCTAGGGCTTGAATTAATTGATTAAGGTTCATTTTAAAACCATCAAGCTGGATAATTTCTTTATTATCTTCTCTAGCTTGAGTGGTTAAATCCGTTAATTTATTGCGACTGCTAACTTGATTATCACCGTGAAGGAAATGGATCATAATTTTCTTTTAAATTACAAGCATCAAGCACCAAATAACAAATAATATCTAAATTCTAAATTCAAATATTTAAACGTTTATAATTTTGGTCATTGTTATTTTGAATTTATTTGAAATTTGTGATTTGGTAATTTTCTTATATAGCTTATCCACTTCTCTGTTATCTATCCTCACCCTTCCCCTCCCCCGATGGGGAAGTAAAGCGCCGGAAAAGGTCTTAGGAATATGCATCAATTCGTGAATTAAAGTTTTCGTTTGTTCTTTGGCTGATAATTTATCAAACTTTTCTGATAAAACTTCGATGCAGTAATGAGGTTGGACTTGTAAAGCTTTTTGCCAGATTGAAGGTAAGGACCAAATTCTGGCTCTGGCTCTTGATTTAGACCCATAACTGCGAAAACAAACAATATTTTTCGCCTTTTTTACATCCATATGAGGAAAATCTATTTTTTTAATAATTTCTTTAATTCTTTTTTGGATATCTGAAGCCAAATTAAATTCCATAGAAATAAATTTTCCAATCTTGAAAATTGTCCCGGCTTTGCCGAGGATCCCGATTAAAAACATCGGGAAAAATTGAAAATTAGACTTTATATACTTCTGCCTTCTCTTTAACCTCTTGGTTAACTTTAAAACCAATTGAATCACCTTTTTTGGCGGTATCTACTTGCTTGTGCTCTATTTGCATTGATTCAACTGTTTGTTCAAATTCTTGGTCGTCTTTAACAATCTTTATTTTATCGCCAACCGCTAGGGATGCTATTAAATCAATAATCGCCACGCCGATCTTATCATAATAATGGGTTACTACGCCCACTTTTTGATCTGCCACGTTTTTCACCTCCTTTCAACTAAAAACATCTTCAGCTTTAATCTGAGTAAAATCATTTTCATAAGTTTTTAAAATAATTTGCTTTGCTCCTCTTTGCTTAATGAAATCTTAAGATGTTCAAAAGCTTTTTTGGTCGCCATTCTACCTTGCTTAGTTCTTTTGATTAACCGTCTCTGCATTAAAAAAGGTTCAATTACATCCTCAACTGTACCCATATCTTCAGCCATACTTGCCGCTAAGGTTTCCAAACCCACCGGTCCGCCCTTGAAATCTAAACATAAGGCTTGTAAAAATTCACGATCAGCCTTGTCAAGACCAAGCTCATCAACTTCTAAGACTGTTAAAGCTTCGTCTAAGATTTCCTGATTGATTTTGTCTAATCCCTTGATTTGCGCAAAATCTCTCACTCTTTTTAAGAGACGGTTAGCTTCTCTCGGCGTTCCTCTTGCTCTCCGGGCTAATTCCAGATATGAATTTTTGTCAATCAAGATATTTAAAATTTTAGCCGACCTGACGATAATTCTTCCTAATTCTTCTGGTTCATAGAAGTTTAATCGATAAACAGCCCCAAACCGATCTCGCATCGGTGAAGAAATAAGACCGATACGAGTCGTCGCCGCCACAATGGTAAATTTGGGGAGGTCTAAGCGGACGGTACGAGCTGATGGACCTTTACCTAAAACAATATCTAAACAGAAATCTTCCATAGCTGGATATAAGGCCTCTTCCACCGTTTTATTTAGCCGGTGAACTTCGTCAATAAATAAAATATCACCATCTTTAAGATTGGTGAGAATGCTAGCTAAATCACCACTTCTTTCAATCGCTGGTCCAGAAGTAGTACGAATACTCACTCCTAATTCTGAGGCGACTAGATGAGCTAAAGTAGTTTTCCCTAAACCAGGAGGACCATATAATAGAAGGTGGTCCAATGGCTCCTTTCTTTTTTGAGCCGCCCGAAGAAAAACTTCAAGTTTTTTCTTAATTGGTTTTTGACCTTGAAACTGATCTAATTTACTTGGCCTTAAACCTAGATAAAAAACTTCTTCTTGTTTTTTCTTGTTATTTTTCTTCATCTTTTACTCATAACTTAATAACTTAATGAACTTATTTCTTATTTCTCTTTTAACGCCAGTTTAATCTTTTCTTCTAAAGATAAATCTTTTTTAATCCTTTTATGGTGTAAAAATTTATTTACACCATTGATAGACTTTTTAATCTCCTCTTTATCAAAACCTAATCCTTTTAAAGCCTCTATTAGATCTCTATCTGCCTCTGTTTCAAACTCCAACTCTTTTAAGCTTCCAATTTTCCCTTTAAGATCAACAATAATCCGCTGGCTGTTTTTTTTACCTAAGCCTTTAATACTCTCAAAAAAATCTACTTGGGCATTTTGAATCGCTCTGATAATATTTTTAACTCCATTAGCATAAGATAAAACATTTAAAGCCAATTTTGGTCCAATCCCAGAAACAGAAATTAGGTGTAAAAATATTTGTTTTTCTTCTTTATGGCTAAATCCAAAAAGACTAAGTTCGTCTTCACGAACATGGGTGTAAATAAATAATTCTTTTTTCTCTCCCAATTTACTTTCCTGCCAAATAAAAATAGGCACAAAGACGTGATAGCCAACTCCGCGGACGTCAATAATAAGACTGTTAATTTCTTTAGATTTAATCGTACCTGATAAATATCCAATCATTTGCTTAATCTTTTGTTAAACGAACAAAAAGTCAGGGCGGCGGCGATGGCGTCGGCGGCATCATCTGGTTTGGGGATCTTTTTCAAGCCTAATAAAACCTTAACCATCTGCTGGACCTGATTTTTATCTGCTCTACCATAGCCTACAATACAGTCTTTTATCTGTAAAGGAGTAAACTCTTCGACATTAATTTTATTCAAGGCAGCGCAAATTTTTATTACTCCTCGGGCCTCACCAACCAAGAAAGCAGTCTTGGCATTGGTATTAAAAAAAATTTTCTCCAAACAAATAATCTGAGGTTGAAATTTATCAATTAGGTCTTGAAGTTGATCAAATAAAGAAAGCAGTCTTTGTTGTGAATTTTGGTTTTTAGAAGTTTTAACACAACCATAAGCAATAACTCTTGGTTTTTCCTTCTTCTCTAAAACTCCCCAGCCTGTTAAAGCTAAACCTGGATCAATGCCTAAGATAATCATAGAGGTTGCGTTTAACGCGGTGAGTCCGGAGAGGATCGAACTCTCGACCTACTGCTTAAAAGGCAGTTGCTCTACCAACTGAGCTACGGACCCATATGCTGAATTATATCAAAAAAAATGATAGAATAGAATAAATTTTGAATTTCCCGACCTCGTCTAGACTCGGTCGAGGGTGGGTTGCACTTTTAACTTTAAGCTTTTTTGGCCCCATCGTCTAATGGTTAGGACATCAGGTTTTCATCCTGAAAATCGGAGTTCGACTCTCCGTGGGGTCACCACACTGATTGTTTAATCTAGTTACTTGTCATCCCCAGGTTAATCTCTTTCTTGCAAACATCTCCTAATTTTTAGATAATAAGTCGCACCATGGTTAGATTTAAGTTAATTGTTTCTGTTTATCTTTTCCTGATTAAAAACAACAAAATCCTTTTATTAAGAAGGTATCATACTGGTTATGAGGATGGCAATTATGGCTTGCCGGCTGGTCACCTAGAGGATAATGAATCAATCACTAATGGCTTGCTCAGGGAAATTAAAGAAGAAATAGGCATTAAATTAAAAATCAAAAACACCAAGCTGGTTCATGTGATGCATCGAAGAGAAAAGGATATTAGAGTTGATTTGTTTTTTATTACTAAAAATTACCAGGGTAAACCCAAAAACGCTGAGCCTGAAAAATGCGATCATTTGCAATGGTTTCCTTTAAACAAACTGCCTAAAAACACTATTCCTTATATTGCTTTTGCCATTAAAAACTACCTTAATAAAATTTTATATTCGGAAATTGGTTGGGGTAAAAATTGAAATCTTCATTTTAATATCCTATAATACAAAGTATGAGTCCTTTAGAGCGAAATAAAGACGGCCAAATAACCACTTATCCGGACGACGCTGAACTTAACCAAAACCAATGGGCAAAGATGTTAGACGTAGCACCTGAAAGTGTTGCGGGTGCCGTCCATCGAGGTGGGCTTAGACCAAGAAGGGTTGAGTCTCCTTACGAGAACCAACCGATGCGTCGTCTCACTCGAGTAGGAGACTTTCCCGCACTCATTGAAGGCTTCCAGAAGACAGCCACAGTTGAAACAAGGGTTGGAATTTTTCATCACCACCCCTGGTCAGAGGATGTAGATACAAGGGCTTCTGAATTTACTGTTACTCCTTCAAGTGGTGACAAACTTACGTTCATACGTTCAGAAGGGAATAAGTCCTCATCACATTTTTCATAAAGTAATATTTTTAAAATGCCTCAGGTTCAAAACTTCCTTTTTCTGAGAATCTAAATCAATGGCCACCACATCAATTCTTAAAGAATCAGGCAGTTTTGGATGTTTGAGTTTAAAATATTGAGCGGTTTTGATAATCGATCTGATTTTCCAAGGCGTCACTGCCTCTTCAGGATAACCAAAAGATTGACTAAATCTGGTTTTCACCTCAACAAAAACTAGAGTTTGTTTGTCTAAAAAAATTAAGTCAATCTCGCCAAATTTAGACCTGAAGTTACGTTCGACAAATTTATAGCCTTTATTTTTTTGGAGATGCCTTAGAACTAGATTTTCTCCCAGATTTCCCAGGCTTTTTCTTCGCATTCTTCGCCTTTTTCTTGCTTTTTGATACTTTTGATACCTTTGTTGCCTTTAATTCTTCCCTTTTAGTTTTTATCCTCGTTGCCTCACGTCCTACCTTTTCCCTTAAATAATAAAGCTTTGCCCGTCTTACCTTGCCTTTTCTGATAATTTTTATTTTAGTGATACTGGGGCAAAGAACCGGCCAGATTCGCTCCACGCCAATACCTCCAGAAGCAAGGCGACGCACCGTAAAACTCTTACCCTCCCCTTTGCCTTTAATAGCAATGACCGCACCTTTAAAAACCTGAATTCTTTCTTTATCGGCCTCTTTAATTTTTTGATAGACACCAATAATATCACCTATATTAATGGCCGTCCCTAATAGTTTTATTTTATTTGCCATAAGCAGAATTTTATCAAATTATTGACTTTGAAACAAGATGTTATGAGGAAAAACAGGCTTTAACAAACTCTAAAAAGATAGGGTGAGGATTTAGAGGTCGGGACTTAAATTCAGGATGGAATTGAACTCCGATAAAAAATGGGTGCATTGTTTTGGGAAGTTCAATCGCCTCAACCAACTTTTTATCTGGAGAAGTACCACTGATAACCATGCCTGCTTTTTCAAATTTTTCCTTATATTTCATATTAAATTCATATCTGTGTCGATGTCTTTCTGCCACGGTCAAAGGCTGCTTTTTAGTTATTAAAAACTGAGCTTCTGGTTTTTGATAAAATTGGTATAAACTAGATCGAGGATTTATCTGGCAGGGCCAAGCCCCTAATCTCATGGTAGCACCATATTGATGCTTAGCTAAATATTCTTTTTGATGAGGCATAATATGAATCACGGGATGAGGCGTCTTCGGATTAACTTCTTCAGAATTAGCTCCTTTCAGCTGTAGAACATGGCGGGCAAATTCAACCACGGCCATCTGCATACCGAAACAAAGACCTAAATAGGGAATTTTATTTTCTCTCACATACTTAACCACTTTTATTTTCCCTTCTACTCCTCTAGAACCCCAGCCTTGGGGAACAATGATGCCTTTAGCTTGATTTAATTTCTCCAGAAGCCTTTCATCTTTTTCTAAGGCCTCGGTGTCAAGCCAAACTATTTCTGGTTTACAACCATATTTAACCATCGCATGTTTTAAAGATTCTAAAACACAAACATAAGCGTCTGGGAGAACATAATCACCTACCGTCTGATATTTGCCGGCGATAACAATTTTCAATTTTTTGTTTACTTTTCTGACCTTGGATACCATCTTCCTCCAGTTACGAAAAAGATTGGTCTTTTTAGGTTTAAGGTTTAATTTTTTTAATAATTTTTTATCAAAACCTTGTTTTTCAAAAACTAGAGGGACTTCGTAAGCAGAAGGAACATAGGGATTAGAAATAATGTCTTCAAGGTCAATGTTACAAAATAGAGAGAGTCTATTTTTACGGCGCTGATCAATCATTTTAGTAGCCCTGCCAACCAAAAAATCAGGCTGGATACCTGTTTGATTTAGGAGTCTAACTGAAGTCTGAACTGGTTTTGATTTCATTTCTCCTATTGAAGGCGGCGTGGGCAAATAGGCCACATGAACATGAAGAACATGTTCTTTATCTCGCATTTTCATAATCCGATTGGCTTCCAAGAATAAAATATTTTGATATTCACCCACGGTACCGCCAATCTCGATAATAACCACATCAGCCCCAGAAGCTTCACCGGCTTTTTTAAACCTTCTAATCATCTCTTCAGGCACATGCGGTACCACCTCAACATCTTCGCCATTATATTCAAAGTTTCTTTCCTTACGAATCACCTCTTGATAAATCTGTCCCGTGGTAACATAGTGGGCTCGGCTAAGATTTTCATTGATAAACCTTTCATAATGGCCTAAATCCTGGTCAGTCTCAATCCCGTCTTCGGTGACAAAAGTTTCACCATGCTCCTGGGGTCTGATGGTACCGGCATCAACATTGACATAGGGGTCGCATTTAATCAAAGCCACTTTAAAACCGGCTGACTTAAGCAACAATCCCATAGAGGCGGCCGTCACTCCCTTGCCTAGACCGGAAATAACTCCACCAGAAACAAAAATATATTTATAAGTTTTCATTGATTATCATTCCGGACTTGATCCGGAATCTATTTATACTTTCTAATCGTCTCCGCAATCAAACCAGCCACGGAAATAATTTTTAACTTTTTATATTTCTTATCCTTAGGTTTTTGGATGGTATCAGTTACATATAACATATCTAAAGGGCTTTTTTCAATCTTTTCTTGGACTCCTTGAGCATAAAAGTGATGAGTAGCGCAAGCATAAATCCTTTTTACCCCTTTTGATTTTAAAAATTTGGCGGTCTGAATTAAAGTGCCACCAGTAGAAATAAAATCATCGGTAATTAAAACTTTTTTTCCTTTCACTTCACCACTTACGCTCACAATAGAAACCTTACCGCTTTTTAAATCTCTCTTTTTATTAATGACTACTAAAGGTTGATTAAAACTTTCACTAAAAAGGTTACTTTTTTTCAAGGCCCCCACGTCTGGACTAACAATAGTGTCCAAAATTACTCCTTTTTCTTTTAAATAGTCGATAATGGTGTAAGTGCCAAATAATTCTGTGAAAGGAAGGTCAAAAAATCCTTCAATTACCTGATTGTGGAGGTCAAGAGTAATAATTCTGCTAATTTTTGTTGTTTGTAAAATCTTGGCAATGACTTTGGAAGAAAGGGGTTCGCCTGGTCGGAAAACCCTGTCTTGAACGCAATAGCCTAACCAGGGAATGACCGCGGTAATCTTTTTCACTCCTAATCGTTTTAAAGCGTCAACGATCAGACAAAACTCTATCAGATGTTCGTCGGGAGGATAGGAAAAAGACTGAACCACGACTGCCTTGCCATTGCTAATGTCCTCTTTCACCCAAACCCTTGTTTCACCATTAGCAAAACAAGATAATTCAACTTTTCCTAATTTGGCCTGCAATTTTCTGGCAATCTTTTTGGCTAAATCTGGATTGGACGAACCGCTAAATACTCTCATTCTCTTAATATCTTTAGTAACTTTTTAATTAATTTTTTTGGGTCAGACTCATAGATCACTTTTGGCCCTTTTTTATTAGCTGTCTTAATAATCTGGGGAATTAATTGAGAAATTCCTTCTTTTCCTAGGATTCCGATTGGCCTTTCTTCGTCATGGGCAATAGTAAATTCATTTAGGGTCCCGATTCGACCGCCGATACAAATAACCGCATCACAAGAACGAATAAAAAGAACGTTTCTTCCCTTCATCCCAAAACCAGTGAAATTAATAAAGTCAAACTCCTTAGTCGGTTTTTTATATTCTTCCACGTGTTGCTTTCTATTAGCTGCCGGAGAAACACCGATCACCAAACCGCCTTCTTTTTTTGCTCCTTTGGCTGATTGATAAGATAGACCAGTCGTTGCCCCAGTAACTAAAATTGCCCCCGCTTTAGCAATTTCCTGGCCAATAATAAAAGCTTTCTTTTCAAGCTCTTGGGTAATATTGCCTTCAGCTGAACCGGAAACGCCGATAGTTACTTTCATTTTATTCAAAACCAAACTTTTTCCCCCAATTTTTAGGATCTTTTACCCACTGCAAAACTAAATCTCTGTCCTTTTGTTCAATATATTTCCTTTTTACAGCCACGTCAACTGTCTTTTTAAAATCAGTTAAGCTGTAAACTTTAATTTTGTTTCTTTTGAAATTTTGCTCTGCTTTTTTCATTAAATAGGTAGTAGTGGTAATAGCATATCTAACTTTAGCCCCAGCCCTCCTAATGGCTTTTACATTTCCAATTAAACTACTTCCTGTTGAAATTAAATCCTCGATAACAACTGCTTTCTGGCCCTTTTCCACTACTCCTTCTATCTGATTCTCTTTACCATGACCCTTTTTACTTCCTCTAACATAAACCATCGGTAAATTTAATTTTTGGGCAATGAAGGCCGCATGGGGAATAGCTGCCGTTGCAGTTCCAGATAATAAATCAACTTTATCTAAACCAATTTTTTTCTTGATTATTTCAATATAAAAAGCGATGATTTTTTTCCTCACTTTAGGATAAGAAATAATAATACGATTATCAGTATAAATAGGAGAAAGAATGCCCGATACAAATTTAAAAGGTTTTTGTGGACGGATAGACACTGCCTTAATCTTCAATAATAATTTTGCTGTTTCTATAGCCATATTTTTAGCAGTATTTTTAGTCATTTCTCCCTCCTTATAAAAAAATCATCTATATTGGTTAATTTCTTTTCTTAAATTATCCGTTGCCAGTCTGGCTTTTTTAGCAAAATCCTTTCCTGAACTAGCATAAATAATACTTCTAGACGAATTACAGATTAGATTCAAGCCATTTTTATTGACTCCGGCTTTAACCGCCAGTTTGGCTTGGCCCCCTTGAGCGCCAATGCCCGCAGTTAAAATCGGCCTATCTGGAAAAATTTGGCGGATTTGCCTGAGTTCTTTCGGATAAGTAGCCCCGCAAAAAACACCCGTATTTTTTTCTTTCCATCTTTTTACCTTTTTCGCCAAATATAAATAGTAAGGTTGATTTTTAACTTTTACGTCTTGAAACATCTTAGCATCAGGATTAGAGGTGCGAATTAAAAAGAAAATATATTTATTTTTATATTCTAAAAAGGGCCTAACTGAATCATGGCCCAAAAAAGGATAAACTGTGGTGGCATCAGCTTGCCAATAATCAAAAATCGCCTTAGCATATTGGCCTGAAGTATTACCAATATCTGCTCTTTTAGCATCAAGAATAATTGGAATCTCGGCATAGTTTTTTCTAAGATAAGCAATCGTCTTTTTCAAAGATCTCAATCCTTTTTCTCCCCTGGCTTCATAAAAAGCAATATTAGGCTTATAAGCACAAACCAAATCATAAGTAGACTTAATAATGGCTTGATTAAAGCTAAAGATAGGATCTAATTTTTTTAACAAGAATCGAGGAATTTTTTCTAAATCAGTATCCAAACCGACACAGACTAAAGAATTATTCTTTCTAATGATTTTTTCTAATTTGTTTCTAAAATTCATTTTTACCTAAGGTGTCTTGAGTAAAACACCTCTAAGGTGTTATGATCTTAACACCTAATGTTTTCTTGTATTCAGCCTGGCCACCGCTACTTCTAAAAAAATCAAAGAACAGACTTCAAATAAAGATTTCACCGGCGATCTTTCTGGCACGCCAATTAATTCTCTTAATTGATACTGATTACCTAGTCTTTGCGGAATCTGGGCCGGAATGATGATTAAAACATGAGAGAGTTTGGCTAAAGGCGAATCAGCCACACCGGTGATGCCTAAAACTTTAGCGCCTTTAACGCGGCAAATTTTAACCGTGCTTAAAATTTCCCCTGTTTCTCCAGAGCCAGAAATGACCACTAAAAGATCGCCATTTTTAACCTCTGGAGTAATGGTTTCACCAATGACAAAAGCCTCTTTTTTAAGTCTGACCAATCGCATGGCTAAATTTTTAGCTACTAATCCAGACCGACCGGCTCCAATTAAATAAACCTTTTTCGCTTTTTTAACTTCCTCGGCAAAACTACTCACATCCCGAAGATTAATTTTAGCTAAAACTTTTTTTAATTCCTTTAAAAATCCTTTAAACATAAACTTCCTTTCTTATATAATTCCCCTTATTTGTTTTAAAGAGCTAATTTTCTCTTGGATCATAATCTCTTTCATTTCCTTAATCACTTTATCAAAAATCTCGTAACCCTCTTGATAAATAGCGGAACCTATACCGACTAGAGTAGCGCCAGCCATAATCATTTCTAAAGCATCTTTACCGTTGTTAATTCCTCCCATGCCTATAATAGGAATTTTAACGGTTTTATAAATCTCATGGACACAACGAAGAGCCACGGGTTTGATGGCGGTTCCGGAAACGCCGCCAACGCCATAGCTCAAAATGGGCTTTCTGGTTTTAAAGTTAATCAGCATGCCCGGCCCCACCGTATTAATGGCGCAAATGGCATCGACCCCCGCCTTTTCTACCTCAAAAGCTACTTGACTAAGATAAGGAGTATTAGGCGTCAGTTTGGCAATAATAGGAATTTTCTTCACGGCTTTTTTGACTTCCAAAACCGCCATAGCAGACAACAAAGGATCGGTAGCAAAAGGTTTACCAAATTCATCATCAACATTAGGGCAGGAAAGATTTAATTCAATAAAATCTGGCCTGGCTTTACTTATTTGTCCAGCTAAAATCGAAAATTCAGACAACTGGCCGGCGAAAATAGAAGCAACGATTGGTTTTCTAACTATCTTTCTTAATTTAGCTGTTTCTTGAGTGGCTTTTTTAATCCCCGGATTTTTTAGACCCACGGCATTAATATATCCCACTTGATAATAGGCAATCACCGGTAGAGGATGGCCTTGCCGGGGCAAAATACTAAAAGACTTAGTCGTCACTCCGCCAATGCCTTTAGTTTTGGCCAACTTTATAATTTCTTGAGGCTCAACGACGATGCCCGAAGGAGAAATTAAAGGAGTAGAGAATTTAACTTTGCAAAAAGAAGTCGAAAGACGAACTTTATTCATTTTTTTCTCCAAACTTTTCTAGTTACAAATAAAGAAAAGGTACGGATATAAAAAACAACCCTTCACCATTAAAAACCCCCGCTAAGCGGGGGATGCAATAAGTAAACACCTGTTGAGGTGATAATTAATAAATCGAATCTTTTTATTCATAAAAATCCCAGAATTTTAGTTCTGGGATTAAAATATACTAAATATATGAAATTGTTGTCAATGGCTAAAATTAATTTAGGATAATTAGGTTAATTAGAATAATTAGAAATTTTATGTTATCTCCTCTATTTTATCTACGATCAAAGACATTCTTCCTTCCCGAGCATCAATTTTGCCCTCAACTATAATGACTCTGTCTTCCGTTAAAAAATCTTTAACTTGACTATAAGTTCTAGGAAAAACAACTAATTCTAGGCTAGCAGTTTTGTCCTGAACCGTAACAAAGGCCATTTCATGATTGCCTCTTTTAGTAAATATTTTCCTGATTCGGGTAATCACTCCGCCCACTCTAACCTTAGCTTCCCCTAATTCTTCTGGAATTAACTCAAATATTTTGTGACTAACCATTTCTTCTAGTTGGGAGAGCGTTTTTTCCCAAGGATGTTCGGTAAGATAAATACCTAAAAGACTTTTTTCTAGACTTAATAGGTCTGATTTCTCAAATTCATCTATCTCCGGTAAATCGTCTTTCATGGTCTTATCGCTCTGGCCGGAACCGGGATTATCAAATAAAGAAGTTTGACCATTGGCTTTTCTTTTTTGATCACTGCTGGCTTGTTGACGAATCTTTTCCATCGCTGAAAGTAAAGCCGCTCTTTTACCAAAACCATCAAGAGCGCCGACCTGAATCAAGCTCTCTAAAACCTTTTTATTAACTTTCTGGTTGTCTACTCGAGAACAAAAATCAGTCAAACTGCTAAATTTTTTCTTATTTCTTTCACTAATGATGGCTTCAATGGCCGCTTCGCCTACATTTTTAATCGCGCTTAGACCAAATCTAATCGCCTTACCGGTTAAAGAATGAGGGTCATTTTCAATACCAAACCAGGTTTGCGATTGATTAATGTCCGGCGGCAAAATATAAATTCCCATTCTTTTAGCTTCTTCTACTGCCCGAGTGATTTTTTCATCTTTAATTGGACCAGAACTGGCCACTGATTCTGCCGTCATTAAGGCAGTCATAAATTCTACGGGAAAATGAGCTTTCATATAGGCCGTTTGGTAAGCAATCATGGCATAAGAAACAGAATGGGCCTTGTTAAAACCATAGCCAGCAAAACGTTCAATGTAACTCCAAACTTTTTCTGCTGTTTTTTCTGTATAACCTTTCTCTTGGCTGCCGGCAATGAACTTTTTCTTCTCTCTGCCCATAATCGCCCTTTTCTTCTTACCAATTGCCCGCCGTAATTTGTCAGCTTCACCCATGCTATAACCGGCCATCAAGTTGGCGATTTGTAAACATTGCTCTTGGTAAACGGCAATCCCATAAGTTTCCTCCAAAATAGGCTTAAGGTCAGGATGGGGATATTTAATTCTTTCTTTATGGGCTTTACCTTTAATAAATTCAGGAATCAGGTCCATCGGGCCCGGTCGATATAAAGCCACCATGGCCACAATATCAGAGAACTGGGAAGGTTTAAGGTTTTTAGCCACCCTTCTCATCCCGGCTGATTCTAGTTGAAAAATACCCACAGTATGACCTTGAGTGATTAACTGATAAACTTTCTCATCGTCCAGGGGTATTTCGGAAATATCCACCTTTTTATCCAGGTTTTCCTGAACTAATTCAATCGCTTTTTGCAAAATAGAAAGATTGCGCAAGCCCAAAAAGTCCATTTTCAGCAAACCAATGGCTTCGTCAGAAATATTAAGGTCTAAAGCATACATATCATATTGGGTAATGATTCTGTCTCCTCGGGACTCTTTTTGCAAAGGCGTATATTCGGTTAAATCCTTATCACCAATCACCACTCCGGCCGCATGAGTGGAAGCATGACGGGCACATCCTTCTACTTTCTTAGCTAAATCTAAAAGTTTTCGATAATGAGGGTCTTTATAAAACTCCTGCAGTTCGTAAACTGAAGTTAAAGCTTCTTCAATAGAAAATCCCAAAGGAATCAATTTAGCAATTTTGTCTGGTTCGGAATAGGGCATGCCTAAAACCCGACCAATATCTCTAATCGAACCTCTGGCTTCCATGGTGCCAAAAGTAATAATCTGGGCTACCTTATCCTTGCCATACTTTTGGGTGACATAATTAATCACTTCATCACGCCGATCATCGGCAAAATCCAGGTCAATATCCGGCGGCGTCGGCCGGTCAGGATTTAAGAACCTTTCAAAGGGAATGTTGTGTTCTAAGGGATTAATCGAAGTGATTCTTAAAACATAGGAAACTAAAGATCCGGCCACGCTCCCCCTACCCGGACCGACCCTAATTCCTTGGGCTTTGGCCCAGTTAACAAAATCCTGGACAATTAAAAAATAAGTGGCAAAGCCTTTTTTACAAATTACTTCCAGTTCATATTTAATTCTTTCTTTTATTTCTTTACTTGGCTGAGGAAATCTAAATTTTAGGCTTCGTTTAACTAATTTGTTTAGATGCTCTTCAGCGGTTTCATCTTTAGGCAAAGGATAAACCGGTAAAATCCATTTACCAATGGGAATTTCCAGTTGGCATTTTTCGGCAATTTTTAGGCTATTAGCTATGGCATCTTTTTGTTCTTCAAAAAGCTGACTCATTTCTTCAGCAGAACGCAGGTAAAAGTCAGGCGAATCCAGCATCGTTAATCTGTCTTTATCAGCGATGGTTTTTTTAGTTTGCACCGCTAGTAAAGCATCTTGGGCTTCAGCATCGTCTTTATCAACATAGTGAACGTCATTGGCCGCCACCAAGGGGATGCCTAACTTTCGGGAAAGAGCAATTAACTTTTGGTTAGCTACTGCCTGGTCCTTAATTTTAGAATGGGCTTGAATTTCTAAATAAAAATCATTGCCAAAAAGGCCCACAAATTTCTTGGCAATTTTTTCCGCCTCTTTTTCTTTACCTTGCAAAAGCAAAGAAGGAACTTCTCCTTCGATACAAGCACTAGTGCAAATTAAACCCTGATGATATTTTTCTAAAAGCTCCCAATCAGCTCTGGGCTTGTAATAAAAGCCTTCTAAATGGGCGGCAGTGACTAATCTCATCAAATTCTGATAGCCCTCAAAATTCTTGGCTAATAAAATCAAATGATATTGATCGGCGTCTATTTTAGCTTGCTTATCAAAACGAGAGCGATGAGCCACATACATTTCCACCCCAATAATCGGTTTTATCTTTTGCCGCCGGCATTCTAAATAAAAAGGAATCACTCCATGCATCACTCCATGGTCAGTAATGGCCAAAGCCTTCATCTTTAATTTCTTGGCCTTGGCTACCAATTCCGGGATTTTACTCAAGCCATCCAAAAGTGAGTATTCTGTATGAACATGAAGATGAACAAAATCCATAAAAATTTCTAATTATTCTAATTGCTCTAATTATTCTAAACAAATTCCAATTAGTCAATTACATTGGGACTTGGAGCTTTAAGAATTATTTAGGTCAATTATCAACCAAAGGATGATCGTCCTCTGGACGAGAAATTAGGTTAATTAGGTTAATTTCTCAAGTAATAGTTTTCTCACTATTCCTGCGTCAGCCTTCCCCCCCGTTTCTTTCATCACTTGCCCCATCAAAAAACCAATTACTTCTTTTTTGCCTTTTTTATAATCCATCACTGCCTTTTGATTGTTTTTTAAAACCTGAGTAATTACTTGTCCTAACTGATCTTTATCAGAAACTTTGTCAGCTTTCTGTTTTTGAATATATCTAACTAATTCCCTAGGATTGAATTTATTGATGTCAATTCTTTTATTGATAATGACGTTGGCTGTGCCTCTTGCATCTCCGCCTGCCTTAACTATGTCTTCATAATAATCAGCTCGTTGTTTATCGACTGTTAGTAGGCTCGCATTATATTCGCTCAGTCGATATGCCTTAATAAACCTTTCCCTTTTCTTATCCGGTAATTCAGGTATTTTTTGAAGTTTTAGAATTTTGGAATTTTGGAATTTTATTGCTGCTATATCAGGTTCAGGAAAATAACGGTAATCATGAGCTTCCTCTTTCCCTCTTTGTAAATAGGTTTTCTGCCTGTTTTCGTCAAATCCCCTAGTCTCTTGTAGGGGAGTCTCACCTTTTTCCAATAGAGCCATTTGTCTTTTTATTTCATACTCAATTGCTTTTTTGACAAACTTAAATGAGTTAATATTCTTCACCTCAACTTTATATTTTGGTAATTCCTCATTACTGTTTACTGTTTTCTGTTTACTGCGTAGTGAGATATTTATCTCACAACGCATTGATCCTTTTTCCATGTCACAATCAGACACATCAAGATAGCGGATAATTTGTTGCAGTTTTTTTAAATATTCGATTGCTTCATCGCTGGAATTAATCTCCGGTTCGGTCACAATTTCTACTAAAGGCACCCCCGAACGATTAAAATCAACTAAACTTACTTTTTCACCCCTAACTATCTTGTGCAATAACTTAGCTGTATCTTCTTCCATATGCACCCGATTAATTCTGATTTGTTTCGAATTTAGAATTTTGGATTTAGAATTTATCCCGCATTTTGACGGGATCCCGCCAAAGGCGGTGATTTGTGATTTGGTGCTTGAAATTTGGAGTTTTCCACTCTTGCAGAATGGTTGATCATATTGTGAAATCTGATAACCTTTGGCTAAATCAGGGTAAAAATAGTTTTTACGATCAAATTTAGATTCTTCGCTCATCTGGCAATCCAAGGCTTTCCCAATCATCAAACACCACTCAATCGCCTTCTGGTTTGGTACGGGCAAAGCACCGGGCAAACCTAAACAAACCGGACAAGTATGCGTGTTAGGCTTAACTCGGAAATGATGAGCGGAACAGCCGCAAAACATCTTCGACTTAGTCTTCAGCTCTACATGAACTTCAATACCTATAATGGGTAGATAATCCAAATTGTTAATTGCTAATTGTTAATTGCTAATTGTTTTTCCAACAATGTAACAATGCAACAATGTAACAATTCTTATAACTTAGGTTTCTTTTTATGCCAATCAGTTATTTGTTGATAATAATGGCCTACCCTAAATAATAATTCTTCACTAAATTGCGGCCCGATTATTTGCATCCCAATGGGCAAATTGTTCTTGGTAAAACCACAGGGGAAACTTACGCCTGGTAAGCCTGCCAAACTACTAGCCTCCACTAAAATATCCATTAATTCTCCAAACATAGGTGTTTTTCCCCAAGCCCCTAATTCTAAAGCTGGTACTGGAGTGGTAGGAGCAATTAATAAATCAACTTTACTAAAAACCCTGTCGAAATCATTATTAATTAATGTTCTAACTTTTTGGGCTTTAAGATAATATTGATCATAGTAACCTGTAGATAAAGCATATGTTCCTAGCATGATTCTTCTTTTGGCCTCTGTTCCAAATGCACTCCTTTTACTGCCATAACGAATTCCATCATATCTAGCTAAGTTTGAAGAAACTTCAGATCTTTGCACTACAGTATAAACAGCTACTGAATATTTTGGATCTAATAGATTAACAGGAATAATCTTGGCACCTTTATTTTTTAAAAATTCTATTCCTCTTCTGACAAATTTAATTATTTCTTTATCCATATCTTTTAAAAAGTATTCTTCTGGCACCCCAATTTTAATTTTTCTTAAATCTATTTTCCCCGAGTTATATAAAGATACCTTTTTCCCGGAAGTGGTGGCGTCCAGTTCATCCTTCCCCGCCACAACCCGTAAGACCAAAGTGGCGTCTTTAATTGTTTTGGTTATTGGACCAGGTGAATCAGTGGAAGAAGCCATAGCAATAACACCATAACGAGAAACTCTACCATAGGTGGGTTTAAAACCAGTGACCCCACACCAAGCTGCTGGTTGTCTTATTGATCCTGCGGTTTCTGAACCAATCGCTCCAATAGTTTCATTAGTCACAATCGCTGCTGCGCTACCGCCAGAGGAACCCCCTGGTAAACGATTTAAATCCCAGGGATTTCGAGTAGTGAAGAAATCAGATGTTTCCGTCGATGAACCATGTGCCCAAGCATCCATATTAGTTTTACCTAAAACAATGGCTCCAGCTGCTTTTAATCTTTTGACAACCGTGGCATCAAAAGGAGGAATATAATCAGCTAAAACTTTGGAGGCAGCGGTGGTTTTAATTCCTTGGGTGCAAAAATTGTCTTTAATGGCTAAAGGAATACCCAATAATGGTTTTTTTGTAAAAATATTTTTATCTTGACCAATTTCTTTGTCTGCTCTTTTTGCTTGTGCTAACGCCTCCTTAGAACAAACGGTAATAAAAGCCTTAATTCTATCATCAACTTCTTTAATTCGATTTAAACAGGCCTGAGTTAACTCTACTGCCGAGAATTTTTTTTCTTTTAGGCCCTTTAGCGCCTCAACTATGGTTAATTGATTTAATTTCATAAATGCGTAAAATGCAAAATTGCACAAAGTGCTAAAATTGCCCGTTATTTATTTTTTAGTTTTTTTTCTAAAGCAATCATTTTAAAATGCAACTCTTTTATTATCTCCCAAATTTTCCCTAAATCATTCCTGTCGATCTCATTTAAATCAACTAAAACTTTCAAGATTGTTGAAACTTCATAACAAGATGCTATCGCGATTCGTAAAAACCTAGCAAACTCTTTATCGTTCTTACGCCCTTTTCCCTCTGCAATATTTAAAACAACTGACGTCGCTGCCCTTAAAAGCTGTGGTTTTAATACATAGTCTTCATGTTTAGGTAGCTTTCCCGCTAGTTTATAAACTAGCTTTGTTAATTTTACTGCTAATTTATAAATGTCCAGATTTTCAAAATTAAATTTCATAGCATCTTCAGCAACTTGTGCATTTTTAGCATCTTTAGCATCAAAAGATACTTTTGATCTTAAAATATCCTTTATATTTATTTTTTGTTCCAGACAAAGCTTCTTTTTGACTTAAACTTTTTTTCACCTCATCTTCCCGCATCACATTTTCTAAACCCGTCACCTGAGAAGTGGGCTTTACTTCTTTAGTATCTAGTTCATTTAAAATATCAATATAGCCTAAAATGTCTGAAAGTTGAGACCTAAATTTTTCTATTTCTTTGGAAGAAAGGTCTAAATTGGCCAATTGAGCAATATGAAGTACTTGTTTTCTGCTAAGCATTAACAATAGTATAAGTTTTTTAGTATAAAAAAACCAGTATGTGTCGGGTTGAAGAAGGGACAGGCAACCATAACGACGCCATAGGTGATGCGATTAGTCTCCTCATTGTGAAACGCCAAGAGGGAGCTCTAAAGTGTCTTATAGATTGTGCTGCTGAGGAAGCCCGAAATGATCCTGGTTATTCATTTGTTGACGAAAGAACCCCGCCAATATTTGTACCTCAAGCACTTATAGGAAATCCTAATTATGTACTTCTATTTGAAAAACTTCCCTCATTCCCCATAGGACAAACAGGAGAAAACTTCCTAAAAGATAAAAGCTAGTTTTTTATTTTTTATTTTTATTTTTACCTTCTGTCCTTCTTTCACTCTTCCTTCCACTATTTTCAAGGCCAGGGGATCGATCATCTCTTCTTGAATAATTCTCTTTAAAGGTCTGGCGCCATATTCTGAATCATAACCTTTTTTAGCTAGATATTCTTCTACTTCCTTATCTATTTCTAATTTAATCTTTTGTCTGGCCAGTCTCGACTCGGCTTCTTTCAATTGAAGTTTAACAATCTCTCTCATCATCGCTCCGCTTAATTGTTCAAAGAGCACTACCTGATCGACTCGGTTAATAAATTCCGGCGAAAAGGTTTTCTTCACTTCCTCTTCTGTCTGCAAATTAGAAGTCATAATGATGATTGTGTTTTTAAAGTTAACCGTTCTGCCTTTGCCGTCAGTTAAACGACCTTCATCCATAATCTGTAATAAAAGATTAAAAACATCTTGATGGGCTTTTTCAATTTCATCCAAGAGAATGACTGAATAGGGTTTTCTCCTCACCGCTTCAGTTAATTGACCGCCTTCTTCATAGCCAACATAACCGGGCGGCGCCCCCACCAATCGCGAAACCGTATGTTTTTCCTGATACTCGCTCATATCCACCCTAATCATGGCGTTTTCATCGTCAAACAAAGTTTCTGCTAAAGCCCTAGCCGTTTCCGTCTTACCGACGCCGGTTGGCCCCATAAAAATAAAAACACCCATCGGCCGGTTTTCTTCGGCAATGCCTGCCCTTGACCTCCGAATGGCATCACTGACCGCTTTGATGGCATCATTTTGATTAATCACCCTTTGGTGCAGTTCTTCTTCTAAATGGGCCAGTTTGGCTGATTCAGACTTAAGCATCTTGGTCACGGGAATATTGGTCCAACGGGAAACCACTTTGGCAATGTCTTCCTCTCCCACTTCTTCTTTAACAAATCTTTTTTCTTCAGGAATTTTCTGCCATTCAGTCCGGGCGGCTTTTAATTTTTTTTGCAGTTCCGGAATTTCCCCATATTTAATCTTGGCTGCTTCTTCCAGTCTCACTTCTTTTTCCGCCTTTTCCAAAACCAGGTTTTTCTCTTCTAATTTTTTGCTTAAGTCTTTGATTTTGCTAATAATTTCTTTTTGTTTTTGCCAGGATAAGGTGAGGCCTTTTTCTTTGGCTTTTAATTCTTCTGTTTCTTTTCTTAGTTTTTCCTTCTTCTGTTTGCCACCTTCTGTCTTCTCTTTTTTTAAAGCAGCCATTTCTATTTCCAACTGGGTGATCTTTCTTTTCAGTTCATCTAACTCTTGGGGTAAAGATTCAATTTCTATTTTTAAAGAACTGGTGGCTTCATCAACTAAATCAATAGCTTTGTCTGGTAAAAAACGGTCAGTGATGTAGCGATCAGATAATTGCGCCGCCGCGATGAGCGCATCATCAGAAATCCTAACCCCATGATGGAGTTCATATTTTTCTTTTAGACCCCTTAAAATGGCGATCGTGTCTTCAACCGAGGGCGCCGAAACGGAGACCGGCTGGAATCTTCTTTCCAGAGCCGCATCTTTTTCAATATATTTGCGATATTCACCCACGGTGGTAGCGCCAATACAACGCAAAGTACCCCTGGCTAAGGCTGGTTTAAGCATGTTGGAAGCATCAATCGCTCCTTCAGCGCCACCGGCACCGACCAAAGTATGGAGCTCGTCGATAAAAACAATATATTTGCCTTCTGATTTTTCAATTTCTTTTAAAACTGCTTTTAACCTGTCTTCAAACTCTCCTCTGTATTTAGAGCCAGCCACTAACATACCGAGGTCAAGGATAATCAGCTCTTTATTTTTCAGGCTTTCCGGTACATCGCCGGCGGTAATCCTTTGGGCCAGACCTTCAACTAAAGCCGTTTTACCTACGCCGGGATCGCCGATTAGAACCGGGTTGTTTTTAGTTCTCCTGGATAAAACCTGCATTAAGCGCCTAATTTCTTGGTCTCGACCAATCACCGGGTCTAATTTGCCTTCTTTAGCTTGTCTGGTTAAGTTAATGGTATATTTTTCCAATGCCTGATATTTGGCTTCAGGATCTTGGTCTTGAACTTTTTGATTACCTCTTATCATTTTAATTACCTCTAATAATTTCTCCTTATTTAAACCTGCCTCTTTAAGAATAGCACTACTTTGGCAGTCTGTCAATAAGAGTGCTAAAAGAAGCATTTCTTGAGGCACGTATTCATCGCCCAATTTTTTCGCCTGTTTTTCTCCTTCCTCTAAAACCCTGACTAATTCTGGAGCAATCGCCGGTTCTTGTTTAGCGCCGCTGATCTTAGCTAAATTATCTAATTTTTCTTCAACTTCAATTTTTAATTTTTCATCCGTAATTTTAAATTTATCCAGTATGCCAGTGATCACTCCGTCTTCATCAGTCAGCAAAGCTTGGAGCAAATGCAAATCCTCTACTGAAGAGTTTTTATTTTCCTTAGCCAAAGAAATAGCCTTAGCCAAACTTTCCTGTGATTTATAAGTTAATTTCTTGGGGTCCACGCTCTTTTTGTCATCCTGAACTCGTTTCAGGATCTATTTACTTAATAAATAAATGGCAATTAAAGAAAAAATTATGCCCGCAAGTTTTGTTAACGTCAGACTTTCTTGAAGTAATATTATTCCTAGAATAACTACCACCGCCGGATAAAGAGCGGTTAAGGGCACCACCGTTGACGCTTCTGAGCGGGATAGAAGAACATAAAGCCCCACTGAACCAATAGAACCAATTGCCCCCGCCAGGATAGCTAAAAATATACCTAACCTGTCTCCTTGAATTAAGTTTTTAAACTTAAAAACAATCAAACTGTAAATCAAAATTACCGGAGTACAGCCAATAACAAAATCCCAAAAAGCTCCTTGGGGACCAATTCTTTGAGCCGCTAATTTACCCAAAAATACTCCTATGCCCCAGAAGCCAAAAACAACTAAAGCGATTAATAAAGTAATCAAGTCCATAATTAGATTATAGTTTAAGATTTTTGATAATGTTCATCAATATT
>Ga0315545_1000542_pt1 | contig 39520 bp, 37 predicted proteins | sample SalMarSW160210MG_FD_203096 | JGI IMG/M metagenome (GOLD analysis project Ga0315545, IMG submission 203096) | Salt marsh sediment microbial communities from the Plum Island Ecosystem LTER, Massachusetts, United States - Salt Marsh Sediment SW1602-10 ...
CTACGGCAAGATTGGAAGAGGGCTTTTTCGGCTTTTCCACCAAATCAATAATCTTATCCCCTTCTATTTCAGCAATACCAAATCTCTCAGGATCACTTACCTCCTTTACTCCAATAAAGTTTTCTCTGCCTCCCTCAATGATACCCCAATCTACATCGAATATTGTATCTCCAAGATAAATTAAAACATCACCATCCGGCAAAATTTCCTCTCCCGCCTTCCATACCGCATGTCCCAGACCTTTTGCTTCTTCTTGTACTATAAATCTTACAGGCAAATCCGCATAATGCTTATTCACCCAACCTCGAATCAAATCTCCCTTATAACCTAATACCAAAACTATTTTTGACGGAGAAAGAATTTCTATAGATTTGAATATCCACCCAAGAACTGTATCTCCAGCACATAATAAAAGAGGTTTTGGGATACTAAAAGATAGAGGTCTTAAGTGAGTTCCGAAACCGGCAAGAGGGATGATAACCGTCATTCAGCCAGCCTTCTTTTTAGCTCCTGAATCCTTTTGACCGGAAGGGGATCAACCTTGTAATTCCTGGCAAGATAGAAAGAAAGATAATCGCCTTTTTGTATAAGTGAAAAGACCTTGGCAAGATGAGATTTACCCTCTGCATACACATCCATAATCTCTCCCGCGAATTCCTCAATTAATTCGGTGGTAATCTCGATCCTTTTTCTCATCTGGTTACTCTCTTCCCTATCCCTTAGAATAAAAATAAAAATTCTCTTAAGAATTTCTTTAGGGTTTTCCCAACCTACTATTTCATTATGATTTAACTCCGAGAATACGGCAAAATGAGCAAGAGACTTTGAATTTTCGTTAATCTGAGTACACCATCTCCGCGCAACCACGCTAAAATCATAAATAGAATAGATAAATGGAAGTTTTTCCTTCAATCTACCGCTAACTTCTTCAGCCCATGCCTTTGCAGTCTCACTATTATCAGAAAGAACACCAATAACCTCATCTGTGGCTTCCTTTTTTAACTTCATTAATCCTGATTTTCTCAAAACTTCCAGGACAGGGAAAAACAGATAAGCAAGTGCGCCTCTTGGAGGATACCCTTTGGGGATCGATATCAAAGGCAAATTCTCCTTTTTAGCACGATCTCCCACCATTCCATTACTGGTAACACACAAAATCTTAGCCTTATTTCCTACCTGATCCATGAGAGATAAAGTTTCTTCCGTATTACCCGAATAACTTACTATAATCATCAAGGTCTTACTATCAACAAAACGAGGCAACTCATAATCACGTACAACACAAAAGGGTATTTTAGAATACTTTGCGGAGAGTTCCTTAAGTAACTCTCCTCCTATAGAAGAACCACCCATACCCCCAATACATACATTCTTTATACCCTTAAACTCAAAATCCGCAGCAGAACCAAGCTCGATAGCCTCCTGGATTTGCTGAGGCAAATCATCAATAATTTCAATCATCTTCAACCTCCACTAATATGTTTTTAAGAGAAGGAAACCGCTTTAGCATTTCTTTTTTCAAGAATTCCCTTACTTCTTTGGCCGATCTCTTTTTCTCTACACTCTTCAACAAATCCTTGCATTCCTTCAAACTTAAACCTCTTATAATGTTTTTAACCTGGGGTATGAAACTTGGAGGCAACGAAAGTTCATCCACCTCCATACCTACAAGTACTGGTATTGCAACTACATCGGCAGCGATATCACCACAAACCCCAACCCACTTATTGTTGTGATGAGCTTTTCGTACCGTCATTCCCATGAGTAAAATAACCGAAGGATCAAGCTGGTCAAAAAGACTCGATATATTCTTATTACCCCTATCAACTGCAAGAGTATACTGGGTCAGATCATTTGTTCCTATCGAAAAAAAGTCTACCACTTCAGAAAAAAAATCTGCCATCAAAGGCACAGAAGGGATCTCAACCATCGCTCCTATTTCGATATTTTCATCAAAAGCTATACCTTCTTTCTTTAATTCACCCTTAATCTCTTCTGTAATATCTCTAACCCTTATAATCTCATCCAACTGCGAAACCATTGGAATAAGAATCCTGACATTACCTTTAGCTGAAACTCTCAGCATTGCACGTAACTGGTCTTTAAAAATTTTCTCGTTTGAAAGAGTGAAACGGACTCCCCTCCATCCTAAAAAGGGATTCTCTTCCTGAACTTTCGTCTTGAAAACCTTATCTCCGCCAAGATCAAGAGTTCTCATTATAACATAATCAGGAAAAGCATTCTCCGCAACTTTTAAATAGAAATCATATTGTTCTTTCTCACCCGGAACATCTTCAGAAGTAAGAAAAAGAAACTCAGTTCGCAAAAGACCCACTCCTTTTGCCCCAAACTTCTTGATAAACGGAAGTTCGATTGGCAATTCAATATTTGCCGAAATGTCAATAGAATAACCGTCAATAGTAGTAGCAGGAAGATCTTTTTGTTCAAGGAATTTCTTTTGGATTGCATTTGTCTCTTCTTTCTTACGTTCAAATCTTCTTTTCGTGTCTTCATCAGGATTAATCACTATAACACCACTAATACCATCTACAATTACTTCATCGCCCGATTCAATCTCTTCGGTAACTCCGTTCGCACCTACAACAACCGAAATATTCAATGCCTCTGCCAGGATAGCAAAATGAGAGGTCCTTCCCCCTTTCTCAGCTATTAAACCTCCAACTCCTGCTTTACTCATTTGCAGAACAGTAGAAGCGGTAAAACTCTCTGCTATCATAATGTCACCAAAATTTCCTAATTCCGTGTCTGTTTCTTCCTCCTGTAAATTTTTCAATAATCTATCAACGATATCCTTTACATCCAGGTAACGTTCCGCTATATAGCTATTCGGAATGTCACGAAAATCTTTTTCCAGGTCTTCCGAAAAATCAACTATGGCTTTCTCTGCCGATTCTTTACCGACTCTAATTATTTTTTCTACTGAATTTAAGAAAAGAGGATCCTGCAAGAAAAGTACCTGGACCTCTATCAGCCTTGAACTTACCGGATCACTTGCCTTCTTCAATTCAACACGAAGACTTCTGAGTTGCCTTAAAGACATATGCCTCGCCTTCTCGAAAAGCGCTAATTCCTCAGCAACTTCTCTTTTTTCTCTTGAAGAGGAAAAAACGATCTCTTTAGGAGAATACAGGAAACTCTTACCTATAGCAATATACGGAGAGGCAGGTGTTCCTCTGAATATTTTATTCTTCATCGAATTTCCTATTTTCAATCAACTCGACCAAAGAATCGACTGCCTCCTTTTCATCTTTACCGTCAGCAATAATCGTTACTTTGTCTCCCTGTTCGGAAGCAAGCATTAAAACACCCATAATACTTTTGGCATTAACTTTAACATTATCCTTCTCTAATTCCACCTTCGAGTCAAAAGCGGAAGCGAGTTTAACCAACATTGAAGCCGGTCTGGCATGAATACCTAAAGAATTAATAATTTCCGCATCTCTCTTAAACATTTTACGTTTTTAACAAAGATGCGATAGAAGAGAAATAATTGTCTGCCTGAGATCTTTTCTCGATACGATCATATCTACAAGACCATGATCCAGGAGAAATTCCGCTCTCTGAAAACCTTCAGGCAATTCTTTTTTTATTGTTTGTTTTATTACTCTGGGACCCGCAAAACCAACAAGTGCTCCTGGTTCTGTAATTATAATATCCCCAAGTGAAGCGTAAGAAGCAAGAACTCCTGCAGTTGTAGGATTGGTAAGAACAGAAATATAGGGTGTTTTTAATTTATTTAGAGCAGTCGCGGTTTTTGCCATCTGCATTAAGGAAAGAATTCCTTCCTGCATCCTTGCCCCACCGGAAGCATTAACTGCCAAAAAAGGCACTCCCTTCTTACTAGCTCTTTCAATCGACCTCTTAACTCTTTCCCCTACAACAGACCCCATAGAACCACCAATAAAAGAAAAGTCCATAATAGCTACCTCAAGGTCTCTACCGTCTATTTTGGCTTCACCGGCTATAACAGCTTCGCTTAAAGAAGTTTCCTTTCTCGCCGCTTCACATTTTTTCCTGTATCCTTTGAACTGCAAAGGGTCAGCAGTCCTAATGTTTTCATCAAAAGCTTTAAAAGTGCCTTCGTCAAGCAGTAATTTTTTATAAAAAGCGCTGCCTACTCTGAAGTGAAAGTTACACTTAGAACATACCATAAGATTCTTTACTGTTTCCTTCTTATAAAGAATCTCTCCGCAGGACGCGCATTTCATCCATACGCCATCGGGAATTTCTTTCTTTACGCCTTCTTTTTCAACTTTTTTTCTTCTTTGAAACCATTTCATCTTTCTATTTTAAAAAATTTCATGCCGGAGGTCGGACTTGAACCGACACGGAGAAAATTCTCCACCGGATTTTAAGTCCGATGCGTCTACCGATTCCGCCACTCCGGCTAATTCTGTAATTTTACCTTATAAAATTGATATGTCAAGACCTTTTTCCCACACCGCTAAGCTTCTCCCAACTTCTTTTCCACCTCACGTTTAATGCGAATAAGGTTCCCTTTTATCTCTTTAACATGCAGCATATCTTCGTTGATTTTTAAGTTCAGAGCCGCTTCAACATTGATTAAAACTTCCTCCAAACGGTTTAACTCTAAAAGTATCATTGCCCTATAGTAATATGCTTCAATTTTTGAGTAATTATTACCGGAAGAAATCATAATAAGCTTATCCGCGATATCCAAAGCGGTCCCGTACTCTTTTTTCCCATAATAAGTCTTTAGAAGGGGCCAGTTAAAGGTTCTTGAATAAGGGTAGAAATCTATTAAAGGCTCAAGAATCGCTATAGCCTCATCATAATCACCTTCTTTAATAGATATATTCGCATAAGCCAATGCCGAATACAAAGAAACATATTTTCCACCCGTAACAGCCTTTTTTATCATGGCAAGTCCCTTCTCTTTATCTTTACCCATAAAAGGAAAGCGCCCCTTTACATATTCCCAGCTTCCTAATCCCAAATAAACATCAGCCAAACTGGAATCAATGTCCTTTGCCTTCTCAAGATAATATACCGCCGGATTAATTAAAAAGATAGCCCCAAAATAATCCTCTCTAATGACATAATAAAAAATCTTAAGAGTATAACTTCCACCAATAAAAAAATAACCCCATGGATCATCCGGATTTTCTTTAGCCCATCTTTTTCCCTTATCAGAAGTCGAATCCGCGTATATAAACATCTTATCTTTGTATGAAAGCACACCCAAATCAACCCACATCATCTCATATAAGGATGCCAACAAGAAATATGGGGCAGGATGGTCCGGTTCTCGATTTTTTACAACAGTTATAAGAGATTCCGCATAGGAAAAATCTTCTACATATGAATAATCAATAGCCTTCATTAATAATGAATCAAGTTCAGGAGAAAGAGTAGAGATTAATAAAAACAATGTTACCATATTTAAAAATCCTTATCTTTTCCGCTAAATATAGCCGGATAATTGATATCAAATTTGCTCTTATAGTAAACCTTTTGAACCCCTATTATCAATACAAAAAGTGGAATTATTATCGGCGTTATAAAGAAAACAATAACGGCAAGTATCCCGGGTATGGCTCTAAAAGAAAATAATATTGTTTTTTTAGTTTGTTTAATATAAGCTATCAAGAATATAGGAAATGCAAGACCCGCGCCGATAAGACATATGTGGTTCTTTAATAAATAAGAAATAATTACGGCTATTAAATCAAGCAACATTCCAAGTAAAAGTGTATTTTTCTTTCCCAGAAAGACACCTGTTGTAATTTTACCTTCTTCCCTGTCTCCTTCTATGTCCGGAATGGTTGTATTTACAAATACAGCTGCCACTGCAAAAAAATATGGAATACCATCAATAAGCATCAAACGGGAAGGCTTTGATGCCGAAAGCCAACCAACGACAAAAGCAAGAAGACCATATCCTGATGCATTCCAAAGGATATCTAAAAAAGGTTTTCCCTTCATCTGGATTGGAGGAAGAGAATACGTAATACCCAGAAAAAGAGAAATCACAAAAGCTATAAAAATATCCAAACCAAGAAATAAAGAGCCAAAAACGGATAAACCGAAAAGCACACCCATCTCTATGTAGGCATTTCTAAGAGAAATATGCCCCTCAGACAGTAAGAATAATTTCTTGTTTCTTCTATCCGATTCTCTGTCGATAACCTGATTGAGGATATAAACTCCCCCCATAAGCAGAGTATAAAGGACAAAAACAACAACCGCCCGGGGCGAAATCTCTCCCTCTGCATAGTGAACTCCAAGAAAAAAAAAGATCCACAAAGGAAGAAATAAACTCGGGCGAAGCAACATAAAATAATCCATCAGGAGGAATTATAAATAACAAAAACTAAAAGTCAAGGCAACCAGTCCACCCAACCCAATAAATTGGACGCAGATAAACGCAGATTTAAAAAGGATTTTTGTTTACTAATTTACCAATCAACTAATTTCAATAATTTACTGATTAGAAGAATCTTCCTGTCATCCGTCCACGGTCATCGGTCTTTCTTAGGGCTTAGCCCTAAGAAAACCCCTTGACAAATTTCATCTGTTTGTAATACTAATTTCAATCAATAGAAAATGGAAGAAGAAAACAAAACACCTTTATACAATAAACATCTGGAATCAAATGCCACTTTGGTAAACTTTGCCAATTATAAAATGCCCATGCAATATACATCTATATTCGAAGAAGCAAAAGCTGTACGAAATCTTGCAGGCATATTTGACACTTCTCATATGGGAGAGATTGAGGTAACCGGTAGCAACTCAACAGAATTCATCAATCACCTTGTAACCAGCGACATATCAAAGCTCAAGAAATTCCAGGCAAAGTATACTACAATGCTTTATGAAAACGGAGGAATAATAGACGATCTTCTCGTGTATAATCTTCCGGGAAAATATTTAATAGTAGTAAACGCGTCAAACCAAGAAAAAGATTTTAATTGGATTCAGCAACACAAAAGTGGCAGAGTACAAATACAAAATAAAAGCAAAAAATATTTTCAAATCGCAGTACAGGGTCCAAACTCGGAAAAGATTATACGAAGAATTACAAAAGAGGACCCATCGAATTTAAGCTTTTACCACGCGAAAGCAGAAATTATAGCAAACACACAAGTTTTGCTTTCAAGAACCGGCTATACGGGAGAAGACGGATTCGAAGTATACGGAAAAAGCAAAGACGCAGAAGAAATATGGGATAAAATTATGCAAGCGGGAAAAGGAGAAGGCATTTCCCCCTGTGGTCTGGGCGCAAGAGACCTCTTACGTCTGGAAATGGGTTACTGTCTGTATGGCAACGATATAACAAAAGAAACAACCCCCTTAGAGGCAAACCTCTCCTGGATTGTCTCCCTGGATAAAGAAAATTTTATCGGTAAAGATATTTTAATCAGACAAAAAAAAGAAGGTACAAGCAGAAAACTTGTGGGAATTTTAGTGCCCGGAAAAAGAATACCAAGACATGGTTATAAAATTTTGCTAAAAGGAGAAAAAATTGGCACAATAACAAGCGGGAATTATTCTCCGAATATAGGCTCTTCGATTGCAATGGGTTACATAAATAAGCCATTCGAAAAAGAAGGAACAAAGGTGGAAATCGAAATGAGAAATTCACTTGTAGAAGGAGAAATCACAAAATTTCCATTCTGGAAGCATGGAACAATAAAAAGAAAAAAACCACACAACACACTAAAATGAAAAACATTAACCACAAAGGACACAGAGAGATTAATTTTGATAAAAAAAGAAATAAACACAGTGAACACAGAGAAAAACTAAAAAAGAAATCGCCACGGACTAACACGGATATACAAAGATAAAAAAAGAATGAACACAGGTAAACACAGATTAAAAAAATATTTTGTCGTTTTAACAAAAATAAAATATGGAGTGGTTGGGAAATCCGTGCTTATCAGTGCAAATCAGTGGCTATTATCTAGGGTAGAGGGGTGAGTTTTAAGTAATGAAGACAAAAAACTCTGTGAACTCTGTGGTTAAATATTCCAGTGTGGAGTTGTGTGGGCTCTGTGGTTTAAATTTTAAAAAAAGGAGGAAAAATGGAAGTAAAAATACCAAATGATCTGTTGTATACTGAAGACCACGAATGGGCAAGAAAGGAAAACGGCAAAATTACGGAAGGAATAACAGACTTCGCACAATCCGAACTTCAGGACATCGTATTTATCGAATTACCTGAAATAGGACAAGAAGTAATGCAGGGTGATCCTATTGCTACAATTGAAGCGGTCAAAACGGTAACCGACCTTTACGCAGCCGTTTCAGGCGAAATCACAAAGGTTAATAGATTACTGGAATCAAAACCCGAACTTATAAATAAAGATCCCTATGATGAAGGATGGCTAGTAGAAATTAAAATATCGGAGCCTGCAGAATTGGAAACTCTGCTTGATCCTTCTGAATACAAAAAAATATTACAAGAAGAATGAATTTTATACCCGTAAACAAAAAACAGCGGGAAGAAATGCTCAAAACTATAGGTAAGGGCATAGAAGATTTGCTTTCTGCAATCCCTAAAGAGCTAAGACTAACAAAACCTTTAAATCTTCCCCCTGCTGTTTCCGAAATGGAAATCAAAAAAGAAATATCGGACCTCGCGAAACTCAATAAAGATTTAATCGTTTTTGCCGGAGGCGGAGTGTACGATCACTATATACCATCAGCCATAAAACACTTAATAAGTAGAGCCGAGTTTTATACCGCTTACACTCCATATCAAGGGGAAGTCTCTCAAGGTACTCTCCAGGCAACCTACGAGTATCAATCGATGATTTGCGAATTAACCGGTATGGAAGTCTCAAACGCTTCAATATATGACGGAGCAACATCCCTTGCAGAAGCTATATTTATGGCTCTCTCGATAAATAACAAAAGACACAAAGTGATCATTTCCGAAGGAATTAACCCTTATTATCGAAAGGTAATAAACACATATCTCGGAAAAACTTATCCACTTGAAGTGCTCAACCTTAAGGACGGCATCACCAACGCGGAACAAGTTAGTAAGATTAACGAGGAAACCGCATGTATTGCAATTCAACATCCTAATTTTCTCGGGAATCTTGAGGAAGTAGAAAAATTTGTAAAAACCGCCCATAAACATAGTGTTATTGTAATATTAAACTTCGACCCGATATCTCTCGGCTTACTAAAAACACCCGGCGAATATAATGTTGATATCGCAACAGCAGAGGGACAGAGTCTGGGCATCCCGATGAGCCTTGGAGGACCACATCTCGGTATATTCACCTCAATGAAAAAATATATCAGAAAGATGCCGGGAAGAATAGTAGGTAAGACCACTGACGATAAGGGAAGAGAAGGTTACGTGATGGTGCTGCAGACCCGGGAACAACACATAAGAAGAGAAAACGCCACATCAAACATCTGCACAAACCAGCAACTCTGCGCCCTTATGGCAGGAATCTACATCGCTCTTCACGGATATGAAGGAATAAGAGAAATAGCAAATAAAACAACGCAAAAAGCTCATTATCTTGCGGAAAAATTTGCAAAAAAGGGTCTTGAATTACCCTATAAGAAACAAAATTTTTTTAGAGAATTCGTTGTTGAACTACCGGAAGGAGCAAAAAAAGCAATCAAAAAAGGCATTGAAAAAGGATATCTTGCCGGTATCGACCTTGGAAAATTCAAAAAAGAGTGGAAAAATCATCTTCTCGTTTCCGTGACGGAAAAAAGGTCGAAAGAGGAGATGGATGAACTCGCCCGAATTTTAACATAGCCACAAAGACACTAAGCCACAAAGCCCCACCCCAATAATTGGACGCAGATAAAAAAAGGATTGACAGGATTAACAAGATCAACAGGATTTTGTATTTATTGTTTTTCCTATTCAACTATTCAACAATTTAACCATTCAACTTGCTCGTCTCCTTTGAGCTAACTTCTTATAAAGACTCTTGACATTCACTTATTTTCCGCTACCATAAATATATGAAGAAAATAGGGATTGTAACGTCCGGAGGGGACGCACCCGGGATGAATACAGCAATCGGCACTATACTAAGGCTTTGCAGAAACGAAAACGGCAAACTCGTCGGTATTAACGATGGATACAGCGGCCTTATAAAAAAAGATTATTTCGATTTTTCGAATACCCGCTCCGACACGCTTATGGGTATAAGTGGTACAATACTTCATTCGGCAAGAATGCCCTCATTTAAAGAAGAAAAAGTCGTAAGAGAAGCGGCGGAAAACCTTCAAAAAGAAAAAATAGAAGGATTAATAGTTATAGGAGGCGACGGCTCTTTCAAAGGCGCAATGTCTCTTAATAAACACTCCGGAATACCGGTTGTCGGCATTCCCGCATCAATAGACAATGATATCTACGGGACGGATGAAACAATAGGATTCGATACAGCCTGTAATACTGCTCTTGAAGCAATTAATAAAATAAAAGATACGGCAATATCATTCGAACGCATTTTTGTAGTCGAAGTAATGGGTAAAAAAAGAGGCTTTCTTGCACTTGAGGTTGGCATAGTTTCGGGCGCAGACGCAATACTCATTCCCGAGGTAGAATCACCTATAATGGAAATGATCGAAGGTCTAAAGAAAGAAAGGAAGAAAGGCCAAACCGACGCAATAATAGTAATGGCAGAAGGCATTACCGGAAGGGACAAAATAACTTCTATAATAGAAGAAAAAACTAAGTGCTCTACAAGAAAATCGGCTCTCGGCTATATACAAAGAGGCGGTTCACCAACAAGAAGAAGCAGAATGTTAGCGGTCGAGTTTGCCAGTCACGCTTACGAATTAATAAAAACTTCTCCCGAAAAACCCACAATGGTTGGTCTTGACGGCGAAAAAATCATAACAATGGACCTTGAACAATCTGTAGCAGGTTATAAAGAAATAGACTTCGAAAGATACAAACTTCACAGACTTTTGTCGAATATATACTAGTCTCTTTGTGAGTAGAGAGTAGTAAGAATATAGGGTATAGTAAAAAAAAAGATAAAAAAATCTTGTGTAAATCTGTGAAATCTCGTGGTTTCTTTTTATACAATTCAACTAAAAACTCAGAACTCAAAAGTTTGCTTTATCTGAAGCTCAACTTCACCAGCTTCTTCTTCCATACCCCTCTCCCTGTAATCTCTCCTAAGTATTTCGTACAAGTTTCTGTCTCTAGGGTTTAATTCAATCGCCTTCAAAAGAAATGACTCGGCAGTCTCTGCGGCATCCTCATTATCTATATTTTTTTTATGCCTTTTAAAAAACTCATATTTTTTGAATGGTAATTTCCAATCAATAGGATTGCTCTCCATTGCCCTTCCATACAGGTAAAAAGCAAAAGATAGATAGCTAAGCGATTCGGTTTCATAGAACATTTGCTCATTTGCTGTTGCAAGAGATGTAGAATAAGCAGGTAGGGGCCATAATGATTCTGCCAAAGAAAGATGATGCAAAGCTTTTTTGTATTCTTGACTATTAAACTCCGCTTCTCCCTTCTTTGCTAAAAAGTAAGCAGATAAGGGCATTATATAAAGAAACGGCAACAAAAGGAATATAAATCTAACCAGTAAACTAAAACTGATCTTGTACTCTTCTGCTGAATCGTCTGCCGTAAAAAGAAGAATAACGAAAATAAGGAAATTTGCAGGAAGGTATAAAACGTTGTCGAAAAGGGAATGAATAAAGACAACCGATATTAAAATTCGCTCAATTTCCCCGAATTTTTTGAAGTTCATAAAAAACACAAAAAACAAATACAAATAAGATAAAAATAAGACTACTCCGCCTTCCGCAAAATACTGCAGGAATTCATTATGCGCAATCTTAGCCTTCATTGAATATTTTCCTTCAACCGGAAAATTATAACGGAGGGAGGCCTTTTCAAAACTCCGCAGCCCCCAGCCGGTAATAGGTCTATCAAGCCCGGTCTTTATAGCCTGTTTCCAGATATTAGGACGCTGAAGAGAATACACCCTGACTTTTCCTATCACCCTTTTGCTAATGGGATTTGGAGTTAAAAGCACAAGTCCGAGTACAACCGGAGCAACAAGTGCAAAAATTTTTCGTTTGAAAAGTAACACCGGTAAAACGAAAATCAAAACAAGTACGATTCTTGAGGCTGTAAGAATTGAAAAAATAAAAAACAAAAACATCAAGGAGTATTTTATAATCTTATTTTCTAATTTAAAGCTGTACAGGAACCCAAAAACAAGAGGCAAAACAAAGAAATTTGCGTATTCGTATGTACCGCTAACCCGCGGTGAATCAATTTGAAAAAAACATACAATAAGCTCAATTAAACAAAAAATAAATACACCAAATAGCAGCAATTTTTTATCCGGTTTAATCAAGAGTAACGACACAAAAAAAATAAGATAAGCAAAATACTCTAAAAAACCCTCCATTGAAGATAAAAAAGCAGGGGAAAACAAGGTTACAATAAATGATGCACCCGTAAAAATCGTTAGAGGTAAAAGAAATTTGTTTTTCTCGATGCCATTCTCTCTATCTAAAATTAAGAAAACGAATAAAAGAATAACCATGTACAGACCCATTAAATTGACTGCCAATATCGAAGATCCGCCTTTAAAAATGCCGGTCGCGAATAAGGGAATTAGACAAGCAATAATTTTAATCCATTTTTTCATACGGCTAAAACCAAATTTATCATCTTTTCGGCAATCTTTTCTTGTGAAAAGTCTTTTTTTAACCTTTCATATCCGCATAGTGCTATTTTTTTACGTAAATCGGGATCATTATATAACTCAACGATTCCTTCTGCGATTTCTTTTCCATTACCCGGCTCTACCAGATACAATTCCTTTTTGTGCGTAAAAAATCTGCAAACAGCTTTTGATTTTTCTGTTATAACCGGCTTACCATAGGATATCGCCTCAAAAACCTTATTGCCTATTGATCTGTTCGCCCTTTTACCTGTGCCGAAAAACCCAAGAACTACGTCTGAATTTATAATTTCTTCCCTTAGCGCCTCAAACGACAAATAACCTGTAAAAATAATGTTAGAAAGGCTTAAATCCCTGCTCAAATCCATCATCTCCTTCCAATAATTTCCAGCCCCGACCAATTTAAAAGATACTCTCTCGTTACATTTTAGAATAAGCTTAGCCGCACGTATTATATATTCAACACCGTGCTGCGGATGAAATCCCCCCCAATAAAGAACTTTAAAATCCTCCTTTTTTTCCTTGAAAGATTTAAGGCTAAATTTTTCTACTATCCCGCCAACAGGCAATACGGAAATCTTTTCAGGTTCCAGGGAAAAAAGTTTACAAAAATGCTGTTTAAACTCTTTGGTAGTTGCGAGAAGATGGTCCGGTAATTTATATGCCAATTTTTCATAAGTATAGAAAAGCTTTGCTTTTAATGAAAATGCGGAAATTAGTTTTCTTTCTTCTACTATCGTTGAATACACCGAGGTAACAGGGTCAAAAATAAACTTTTTCCCGTATATTTTTGATAATAAATAAGCCGGGAATACAGCCTCTCTATACCCCCAAACGATTATATGAGTAAAATCTTTCTTAATATTTAAAAATTTCTTAATTAGAAATAAATTAACAAATATAAGATTTTTCAGATAAGACCCATAGTTCTTATTTACCCCACACTCATAAAAATCAATCTTCTTCGCTCTAAATCCTTCTGTTATGACTTTATGTCTGTTATAAAGGGGATCATAAATACCAAAAAAACATACTTTTACTTTTTTATTCATTATTTTAACAAATCGGCATACAATTTTAAATATTTTTCTCCGATAATCTCATAAGTATAATTCTTAAGAACTTTCTCTCTGGCATTTTTACTTAAACGGCTCAATCTGCTTTTATCTTCCAAAATCCACTTGATCCCCCTTGCAATATCCTCGGATGATTTATAGTCAGCAAGGTAACCATTTCTCTTATGCGTAAGCATATCAGGTATTCCTCCAACATTAAAGCCAACCACTGGAGTCCCACATGCAAGTGATTCAATAACGGTGTTGGGGAGATTATCCTCTATCGAAGGAAGAACAAATACATCCGCAGCATTGTAGCATAAATCAATAGTAAAATCATCATGCAAAGCCCCTAAAAAATGAGTCTTAAAGGGGATATTCTCAATTTTCTCGGAGTAAGGAATACCGAAAACCAAAAGCTCAATTTTTTCGCTCAATTCCGGGAATTTATGACTAATAATAAGCAGCGCTTCTATTAAATAATTAATACCTTTACCCTCAATATCTGCACCAGGAGATAGGCCGAACAGAAGTAGATACTTATTATCAGAAAGATTTAGAATTTCACGAGCTCCACTCTTACCAATAGGCTTAAAAATCTCGGTGTCCACAGGATTGGGTATAACCTCAATTTTGCAATCCTTAAATAAAGCGCTATTTTTCGCGCAATCTGCGAGCCAATTGCTTGGAGTCACAATGTTTAATTTTAATTCTTTATAAACTTTTACCTTTTGAGATAAAATTTTCCAGGACAAATCTCTGAGTCTACTTGAATTCAAAACAGGACATTCTCCGCATCTTTCCTCATACTTCCCACAACCACCACTACAATGGCACCCTCCTGTAAAAGCCCACATATCGTGCAAAGTCCATACGATCGGCTTATTCAATTTACCAATCTGCTTAATGCTCTTCAATGAAAGAAAACATCTATTTATCCAGTGAAAATTTATTACATCGGCATCTCTAATAACTTTTTCCTTTGTTATATTTATACCCTTCGAGGCAATGGAAAAAATCTTCCTTTCTCTGTTTCTATATAGGTTTATAATTTGTTTCTCATAACGAGGTCTTACTTTTTTTAAGAATTTACCAACCCACCTGTCAGACACTGCTTTTACATCCAAATCATGCCCAAATTTCCTCAGTACAAACATCTCCGAATCAACTCCTGCTTCCTTCAAAGATTTATGGATTCTGTAGGCAGCCCGTCCACTCCCCCCCTGAATATTTGATGAATTAAGATGAGCTATTCTCATTCCCCACTCCAGAGATTTTCGACTTAATTGTTTTTAAAAATTTATATAATCTTATAAATTTTAGCGATTTTTTAACCTTCCTGTTAAACTTTTCCTTGAACGGAAACGAGTAAAACCGCTTAATTTCTCTTATAATTCTAACATTCAATTCAATACCATTGGGGAAGCTTAAATTCTGATTATAATTTTCTGATAAATCAACATCAAATGTCGTTCTCGACTTAGAATGTACACCAGAACCATCAAATCCAACATTCTTAATTCTCGGTGTAGCGGAGTAAATACAAAGTCCATCTCTCTTAATAATACTTAAAAACCAAAATATAGCCCATGAATCAATTTTTTCTTTAAGTTGCTTCTTTAATATGGGAATTAGATCTTCGCCAGCTCCAACTACTCTTCTACGAAAACTTCTGGATTTTTCAATCTGATGTATAAAAGTCTCATCTATGCGAAAATACTTCCAGGCTCTTTTCCACGTTCCCCAACCGTAAGAACAGAAACGACGAGAAAAATAAATATCATATTGATAGTCCCCTGGTATCTTAATAGGAAGAGAAAAACCACTAACACTCATAACTCTCTCAATATTCTCGTATTCATCAAAGCATTTTTCCATAAAAGAGACAAAATCAATTGAAGGAACACAATCATCCTCAAGGACTATTACCCTGTCATGTTTGTTTAGAATATAATTCACACCATCAACTATTGAAACGGCAAGCCCTTTATTGTGAAAACTTACATGAACCTCTGTTTTACACCATTCAATTCCTTTAATCAGATTTCTAACTTCCTTAACTTCTTCTGAATCCTTTTCGTTTTTTGAACCATCGGAAAAGATATACAAGTTAGATATATTATTCCTCTTAAGACCTGCGAGTACTTTTTGCATATGATAAGGTCTATTATAAACGAACAACGCAATTCCAGTTTTTTCATCCATTGATAAAGCCACGATACTGCTGAATTGCCTGTAAAATTTTCTCTTCTGAAAGTAAAATAGGACGGCTACATATAAAGTAACAAGCGTTTCTTGTTGGCCATTTCGTCAACCATAAATCTACCTCAGTAAAGTGGTATTCAAGAAATAGTCTAAGTTGTTCCATTGATAGAAACTCATTATCGTGTTCAGGATTGTGCCCCCCTTTGCTCGTAACAATCGGAGTTGAACCTACAAGAGTCCCTTTTGTGGAGGATAAAGAAGCAGCTATCTTCTGAAGCAGACGAGTCCCAGCCTCAACAGAAAAATGTTCTATTGCCTCAAAAAGGCTAACAACATCATAATTAGTTCTAGGGAATAGCTCTTTAATAACATCAGCAATATAGAATCGGACATTTGGTTTAGAGTACCTCTTTTTAGCAAGGGAAATCGCTTTTTTATCCCTATCCACCGCATCAACAAAACCAGCATTTACACTGTAAAACAAACCCGAAAAAATCCCATCTCCACAACATACATCTAACACAGTATCTCCAGGATTTATTACTCTGTGCCCCAAAATACCTCGCTCATACCAATACCAATTTTCAGGTCCCCTAAAATAATCGAATCGATGATCAAACCAAGTAACACCAAATCGCCCACACATTTTCGAATAAAAAGAACCGACTACACGATTTAATTTCAAAAGCAGTACTCCCATAAAGTTAAGAATCGTATACAAACCTGGAACTATCATAAGAATACGCCACATAATTTTAGATATTATACGCAATTTTAAATCTCCTTCTCCAAAACTATTGCAAGAAATCTTTTAATTAAAAACTCAGATGAATACATTATATTTATCCAAGTCCCATTGAGGAGATCACAAGTTCTATTATCAATAATATTCTTTTAAAATATAACCTTGCCATGATTCCTTTTATCATCTTCCCAACAGATAAAGTATATTCTTCCAAAATTAGAAGTCAAGGGTTACCAAACAAAAAACCCTAACCAACACCTTCTCCTTTAATGTTTTTCAAGAAATGAGGTTAATAACACAAAAACAATAATAAATTAACCCAAAACTATACGCGAAAATTTAGCAATACGGTGAAACAGCTGAACTATTCCTGAATTATAATTTTCTTTTCGATGAAACAAGAATTGTTTCCCTCTTTTTGGTTTTTATGTTGATTTTTTACCCTCATTTATCAACCTTTTATATATTTCAACCAAACGATCGTTTAATTTTTCGATATCGTAAATCTTTTCCACATATTTTCGCCCGACACACCCCAAACCGGGCCATATCTCCGGATGTTCGATAAGATATTTCACTCTTCCTGCCAAGGAATCCACATCCCTTTCCGGGACAAAAAAGCCGGATTTACCATCTTATACTAATTCCGGTATTCCGCTATACCTGGTAGCAATCACAGTCAAACCTGTAGCTAATGCCTACATTAAAGTTACCCGAATCCCCTCCTGATCTCCCTCGACACCGGTAATATAAAAGTTAGATATATTATTCTTCTTAAGACCTTTTAGTACCTCTTTTGTATGATAAGGTCTATTATAAACAAATAATACGATTCCAGTTCTCTTCATTTCTCACCTTCTAAATTTTCATTATTTTAGCTTAAAAAATAACTTAAATTTTTAGCCAACAAAGATATTTGACGTAAAACCTTTTCAAAAACAAAATTTTCATAATAAAAATACTTATCTTTATTTCGAAAAAAGAAACCAAAAATCAACAGGAAAATTCCTTTAATAAATGCAATATTTATATTAATAAGCAATCTAAATCTCGACAACCCTTTTCCGCCATAAATATCTCTGGTTTGTATTCCAGCTATAAATTTATTTCTCAATCTCAAGTACAAAACCATTTTATCTTTTTCAACCAGGTGTTTGATATTTATTTCCGGATTATAATATATTCTAACATCTTTAATTTTCTTACGGGCTTCTATCATTAATCTTGTCTCTTCTCCGTATTTCAATTCGTCTCCTCTCATTCCCAGGTCAAGGTCAAACATTCCCAACTTTTTTAAAATATATTTTTTAACTATAAAATTAGAACCGGAAAGATATTCTCCATCTTTTAAGAATCTTGCATCTTCACCGTTACTTCGGATTTCATACTCATCCTTGAACCACACTGGCTTTTCATATAAATAATATGGGTATATAGGACCGCCTAAAATGTCCGGTTTGATTTTATCTATTGTTTTTATTATACTTTTAACCCAATCTTTATACGCTCTCGCATCATCGTCTATGTAAGCCAGATATTCGCCTATTGCATTTTCACACCCAGAATTTCTTGCGTAACTAAGACCCTGTCTTTTCTCCAAGACATAACCTATTTTACATTCAGAAAACCTTTCAATAAAATTACAAACAAGATTTTTTGTATCATCATTTGAATTATTATCAACGACTGTAATTTCGTACAGCTTATTACTTACACTTTGATTTACCAAACTTGATAAACAATCCTTAAGCAATCTTGCTCTATTATATGTAGAAACAATTATCGATACTTTTATTTTCATACAGTATTAAATATTAATTTATTCTTTGTTTTCTCTCAGTCAAGTATAAAATATCTTCAATATAATTTAACTTTATAGGGGGGAAATTTTTCAAAAACCTTAAACTACTTAAATAAGGGATTGACTGTAAGGCATTTTTTTATATCGTTTAATACTAAGGAGGAAAAATGAACGAAATAATCAATAAAACAATGGACCGTTCTGATTTATTAACGGAAGAAGCACAACCTATTATACAAGCAATTAATAATCTAATCGAAACACTTTACTCTGAGAATTCATATATGACGTCCTGGGCTGGTACTCTCCCAAAAAGGAGACGAATAAAGTTTAACAAAACTGGGATAAAAAATCTTATTGAAATAATTATGAGAAAAAAGAAAAATAAAGAAGAAATCGGGATGGACAATAGAGGATCAGACTATAAACCCCTACCTGACTCTGCCGATGATGGTAGAATTCCATGGTATTTGTATTGGGAGATTTTCTGGGTTCTGAAAAATGGACCTCAAATCAAAAAGAATACGCGCGTTTTAGATGCTGGCGGAACCACTTCTTTGTTTACCTGCTTTTTGGCCTCCCTTGGAGTTGAAGTACATTCTATAGATATAAATAAAAAACTCGTTTCAACCGGCAATAAGATTACAAAAACAATGGGATGGAATATGTTTTCTTATCCGATGAATATGGAAAATTTGGATTTTGAAAATGAATATTTCGATAACGCGTATTCAATTTGTGTCTTTGAACACTTAGATTTCGAAATAAAACAGACAGCACTCTCTGAAATTGCCAGATGTCTTAAGCCAAATGGTGTGCTTTCTATTACTTTTGACTACCGCAATCCTGCCCCATATATCGCTGGTTTTGGACCAGACATTAGCAAGAAAAATCAGCTTAAAACCGAAGAAGATATCAAGCGTAACTTTCTATCAAACGGATATTTCAAGTTACTCGGAAATCAAAATTTTTACGATAACGGTAAACCATATCTTGTCCATCCACAATTTAACAACGCTCCATATACTTTTGGCGCAATATTTTTAAAGAAGAGAAGTTAGTTTACTATGCTGGTTTTACAGTTAATAAAATTGCAAACAAGGTTTTTGTATTATCAATTAAATTATTATCAACGACTATAATTTCATACAGATTATTACTAACAGTTTGATTTACTAAACTATACATGCATTCTTTCAGTAAACCTGTACGATTATAGGTAGTAACTATAACAGACAATTTAATGTTATTCATTTTGTTTTAACTTTAACCCGATAATTTTCGTGTAATCTTCGCAAAAACAAACTATCCCAGCCATCAGAAAAATATCGTAAGTCACCTATTATAGTTTCTCTAACAGTAACTGGATCAACTTTCCCCCTTTTTCTAAATCTCCGTCCAATCTTATAGCTTATCCTGCCAAGAAAATAGAATGGTAAATTTCTAAAAGAATAAGGCAACATTGGTTGTTTGTGTGTGGTCATCAATAGACCAACCCGAAAGGACAACCTTTCCATCGCTTTTTTTTGGACCATGTGGTTTCGGAAGTTTTTAATTCTTCCATAATATTTTTCAGGTATTTTAAACGCAAGTTTCAGAATCTTAAAATGACCGTAGGGTTCAAGCTGCAAACCTCCAACATTGAAAGCCGATAACATTGGGGCTGAGAAGAAAGCTGTACGCAACATTATAAAAACCCGAATCATATCAGTAGGATCGGATAATGAAAGAATATAATGATTTTTAATTTCTTCGAACTCCTTCAGCATAGAAATTTTCAATTTTCTAATGTTTTCCTCTTTAATATAAAAGCATTCTTGCACTTTTTTAATCGATCCTTCAATATATTTTTCCGTGCTTTTATAAACAATAGGATGAAAAAGCTCTGTGCCAAAACATCCGCCTAGACCCAGCGCATATTTATCAGTACTTCTAATGATCGGTAAGAGCACCGAATTATCAAGCGGAGATAGACCTTCTGTTAAGAAATAAAATTCCTCCTCTGTATCCGTAATCGCTTCACTTTGAACGCTTAACGGTACATTGAAAATTCTGGATAATTTTCTCGATATCTTAAGGTCTCTCATACTTCCCACAGATTTATTCGCGGTAGCAAGTCTTAAGTTTGCATTCTTATAATAATTCACCGCAATTGTACCAACAAGTCTGCTATCGTAACCCCCTGTTAGAGTAACCCCTATTTTTCTATCCTTATATTCCGGATTTTGGATTATTTCTTTAAGATCCGCTAGTAATGTAGAAGATAACTTTTCCAGATTCGACTCTTTTCTATTGTCAATCAAAAAGTTTACACTCTTGACACTCGCATTCATTGTGGTGAGATCAATCATAATGTATTCAAAAGGTCTTAAGAACTTTATACGCTTATTTATAGTTGTCCCGCCGAGCCAGCTAGGATAAACGAGTTTTCTAAAGGATAAAAACTCAAAGACTTTGTATATATCCAGATCTTCCGAATCCGTATTTATAGCTTGCTCTATTATTGAGAAAGAAGAACTCATTATGCTAAAATCTTCTGAATAAAATATATTTCTTGTATGCCAAAAATCAGCCAGAATAAATAATTGCTCCGATTTCTTTATCAATAAAATATACTGACCCGTAAGTTCTTTCTTTAAATCTGAAATTGTTGTCTCGTTGAAGTTTTTTAATATCTTAGCGCTTGTGTTTTGAATAGACTCGCCAGGATATGCACAATATCCAATAAAGCAAGCGAAGTCATCTCCATCATCATTAATTGTGTATGTTCCTTCCCTACCAAAAATTGACAGTCCTTTCATCAAAGGTTTCTTTTCTCCACCGTATAACTTATCAAATCTAGAAACATCTGTATCGTTAATACTCCAGAGAAAGTCAGCCATATATCTAACTCAAAACCTTTCCTTTAAACACAATTATTTCAACTCTTCTCACTTTTTAATACCTCCAGAATTTTATTCAAAAACGGCCACGCATTTTTAAATTCCATCCGTCTTAAACAAGAAATAATCGCGTGAGAGAGTTCTTTTATGATTTCTCGGGAAGTTAAATTGGGAACGTCTGAATTTACTCTCCTAAGATATGCTTCATACTTGGCCTGAAAAAAAGAGCATAAGCTAATCTTAAATTTTGACGGATTATAAGTTTGCGAATTAGGCAGAATCCGATGCATATACAATACTTTATCCACAAAGAATAAAGCTGACACCTCTTCCATTTTGAATATTATATCTTTGTCCTCAGCACCAACCATTTTCTCGTTAAACCCCTCTGTTTTAAAATAGTCTTTCTTCTTAAAAGTCCTGAAGGCACTCACGCGATTACAACGGAGGTTTGTATCACCAGGTGGTATAGCCTTACAATTTCCTAATGCTACCGGATTTAGATTGGAATCGCAATACATAAATTGAGAATATATAAAACCACAGGCGGGATTTTCCATGTGTGACTTATAAAGATCTTCCAACGCATCCTCAGTCAAAGTATCATCACTATCCAGTATTCCAAAAATGTCAGCGTTTGTCTCATATACCATTTTATTGAGAACGCTTATATAACCCCTATTAACTTCATTTGCGAAAAATCTTATTCTTTTGTCATCCAAAAACGGCCGGATTTTCGGAATAGAGTCATCCGTTGAAGCATCATCAACAATTATTAATTCCCAGTTTTTAAAAGTCTGCTTTAAAACGGACTGAATTGCCTCGCCTACATATTTTGAATTGTTATAATTTGCCATCAGTACAGAAAATTCAGGGGGCAACGAATTTAACTGAAACCGTCGTTTATCTTTTCTCTTTCTTGCTTTCACCTTGGCTATCTCTACGTAATGTATCTGCTCATTATAATTCTTAACTGAAATATTCCCTTTATGACACCTCCACGAATAAAGGTACTCCGGTATGTTTGCTAGTTTATATTTCTCCGAAAGTTTTAACCATAAATCGTAATCTTGTGCTTTAAGAAACGATTCATCATAAAAACCAACACCTTGAAGATAACTCATCCTTACCATTGACGAGCCATGAGCAATACAATTACCCTTTTTAAAAAAATCTTTTATCTCTTTATCTGTAATTGGTTTTTCTATTGTATATAATTCCTTCCCATCTTCGTTGATAACTCTTATAGAAGAACCCACAGCGGCATAATCGGAACGCTTAACAAGGAAATTCAATTCTTTCTGTAATCGTTCGGGCTCTGATATATCATCTGCATCCTGCCGTGCTATATAATCCCCTCTGGCAAATTTCAAACCTTTATTTAAAGAACGGGTTAATCCAATATTTTCTTCGTTTTTTATAATCCTTATCCTATGATCATTATAATTGTTTATTATTTCTAGAGTTTCATCCGTAGAACCGTCACTTACTATAACAAATTCGAAATCTCTAAAAGTTTGATTTAAAATGCTGTCAACGGACTCTCGAATATATTTTGCATCATTATAAACTGACATTAAAACGGTTATCTTTGGTTTCGACTTCATAGGTTCATCAAAAAGGGTTGATTTTTTTTAAAGAGTTTTTAACAAAATTCGGTACTGGACTACACAAACATTTATAAAAATTTTTCTTCAATTTCTTTACCTTAATAAGCCGTAATAATTTTCGATCGTAATCGGTTCTTTTCTTAAAATCATAATCGACAAGTTCCTTACTATTCCTGTTATAAAAAAATCTTGTTTTTACGTCAAAGCCTTGGAGATAAACAAGTCCGATATCATCAATATATTCATATAAATGATTTTCTAAAACATATTGGTATAGAGGACTATCCGGAATTCCCACAAAAATGTTAAAGCTATATGAATAGGGCTTAAGTTTATTCATTAGTTTTAAGGTCAACAAATAATCTGCATACCTTTCCCCGGGAACCCCTACAATTAAACTACAATATGTTCTTATTTTATATTGTCCGCACAGCTTAACAGCTCTTTCAATTTGTTCTATGGTAATTCCCTTATTTAAGATATCCAAGATTCTCTGGCTAGCACTTTCTACTCCTAAATATACAGCTTTGCATCCTGCATCCGCCATCAATCTTACCATTTTTTCATCATTCAAACTGTCCACTCTGGTTTCGCAAGCCCAATATATATCAATTTTCCTCTTAAGCATTTCTTCACAAAAATTTGTTGTTCTTTGATGATTCATAGCGAAGTTGTCCTCTCTAAAATATATTGCCTTTGCACCAAAATTCTTCATCAGGTAATTAATCTCATCAATAATTCTATCAACACTAAAATATGTGTATCCCTTACCCCAAATCGAACCTACGGAACAAAACGCACAATCAAAGGGACATCCCCTACTGGTGTTCATGGTAAATACCGGTTCCTCGTCCAACCATGGGCAAGTATAATCATAGGGCAATTTTGAAAAAATATCCCATGGTTGAAAAGGCAAGATATCTAAATCTTCAATTCTTTTTCTCCTTATAACTCTATCTTTCTCTTTGCTTTCTATTATATCTATGATCGCCCTTTCTCCCTCTCCTTGAACTACATAATCAACAAAATCAGGTATACTATTAAGAGCAACGGAAGTGTGCGGGCCACCAACAATTATCTTCCCTTTCCATTTATTCTTTCTTCTGAGGTTTTCAATATCTTGAAACATTCTTAAAGTATCTCGATAACATATAGTATTTGCATAAATCCCGACAAAATCAATATTGTTTTTCTGCAAGTAGCCTTCTTCCACAAAATTTGATGGGCTTAGGTAATTATCAATAAAAAATATTTTATGTCTCCTTTCTCTCAGCAAAGATATAAGAAAACCTAACCCTAAAGGGGGCCTTTTTTCTGCAGTAGCGAAAGGACTTCTTTCAGGTGCCGCCGATGTTGCAAATAATATATTCACAGGATTTCTCTCTCTTTTTAATATCTTTTCTTAATATTAAGCAACACTGCTCTATACTCCGGACCATCAGGTCCTTTTATTCTTTCCAAACGTATAATCCTAAAGTTTTTATTAAGTATTTCAATCAATTCATATTCGGGATATTCATATAAATGATATGGATTCCCTGTTGATTTGCCATACTCATCAAGAACAGGACAGGTCATTATTAACAATCCATCTATTCTGAGCACTCTTTTACTTTCCTCAATAAATCTTAAGCCTATATCTTTATGGACATGTTCAAATCCTTCAAGACAAATTACAACATCAACAGAATCATCTTTTAATGGAATAGATTGCATATCCCCTACATAAAACTTCCTCTTTATATTTTCATAATACTTTTTAGCATAATCTATTGCTTCACTTGAAATATCAACACCAATTATAAAAGCCGATTGTTTCAACAAACTCGTCCCCCATCCAACACCACATGGAATATCTAAAATTCTTTTCCCTTTGCAATATTCGCTGCAAAAATTATATCTTTCGTATAATTTCCTCTTATATTTACTTTTAATTAGCCCAAACATTCTATCTTGAAATCCGGGATCTTCTGGGTGAGCTCTTTCTGCTATTTTAACACTCCTTATGTTTATAACTATTTATTTATTATCTTTTTCAACTTTGCGAATATTCCAATATCTTCAATCTTCTTGTATTCAAAACCATCTAATTCCTTAAAAATAGCATAAAATCTTTTGTCCCACGTATTTCTTTCGAGAGCTGTACGATAACCATTCTCTGCAATCTCTTTCCTCTGCTTCTCATTTTCTAAATAGTACTTTATCTTATGTACAAGATCTTCCTTGTCTTCATAACAAACGATATCTTTCCCTATAGTAAAATAGTCTTCTAATCCATTAACATAATCCGTTAATAAAAAACCACCACACATAGGAACTTCGAATATTCGCCCTTTTATTTGTTTTGTTTTCGGATCCAATGAACTTGCACTAATATTTATATTAATCTTACTATTACTAAATACAGATATAACTTTCTCAAAAGGCACATAAACGCCCCAACCTCTACCGAATATGTCTATAGAAATATTGTTTCCACGTAAATATTCTAAAATCTTTTCTCTGGGACCATATTTTTGTCCTACAAAGGACACATCACATTTCTCATCTGCAGGAACCGGGTGATAATATTTGGGATTTGATGCCCACTGGGATTTTATTACATTTAGATTATTTTCTTTATACTTGATAAATGCCTCTGGACTGGTAGTAATCGAGCAAAACAAATTTTTTGCTAAAAATTTTGAATAGTTGTCAAAACGCCAGTGGTCGTCAGAAAACCATCCTACAACCTTATTTCCTTCCTGATTTAATTTTTTCAATGTCTTTAGAGAAATTTCGTCCCTATAAGTAATATGGAAAATGTAGTCTGGTTTTTCAGATCTGGCTAATTGCAATATTTCTCTATTCATTCTATTCTTACCTACGAGTTTTAATTTTTTCATGTAATTGTATCTAATCACTTTGTCCCCTATGTCTTTAAGGGGCTCAAAAAAATTAATATCACAATTATAATTAATTGTTCCTACCGTCAGCAATAAAATTCTCATATTTTATTTCACTTTTTTCTTTGTTTTCTTCTTCCTTATTTTTCTAAACCAAAACAATCCACAAGCATACTTTGAATTCTCTAAAACATCGATATCAGTATTTTCTATAAATCTACCCGAATCTGTTACCCCTGATAACTCAACCAATTCCAGATTCTCGAAATAGCTTATGATCGTTTTAGGAGCATGTATTCTATGTGCATTAAAACAAGTTTTTTGTTTTCCAACTGGAAGTGAAAAATACAAATTACCGTTAACTTTTAAAACGCGAGAAAGTTCACTGCACGCTTTCTTTGTTCCGTTCACGTCAAGCTTATCTCCATATCTTCCTAAGCCAACATGCTCTGCAACATGTAAACAAGATAAAGAATTTATGGAGGCATCTCTAAAAGGAATATTCAATATATCACCCTTTTCAATTATCAAATTTTTCAAATCCGTATCAAAGGGTCTAATATCGATGAAAGTAACTTTAGTAATTGAACTTAACAATCCAACCCACCTAACCTCAGAACCAATATCAACATGGCTTTTAACATTGCTTTCTCTTATTTTATTAGACACCCAAACACCCTGATAAAAATAATGTGAATCAAAAGGAGTCGTTGGGGTATCATCATTAATGCGAGGATACAAATCTGACATTCTAAGTTCTTCAGCATTGGTTAAAATTTTATATTTTCTATATGAATTAAAGAATTTTATCAATTTTGGAATATTTCGAATTTTTAGGTCAATGATTAATTTGAGATGTTTCATCACTAATTTACAATACTTCCTCACTTTCCTTCTAACTTTCATTTTAGACACATCCTCAACATATTCCGGACTTTTTTAAATATCCTTTCGAGCAAGGTCTTATTATCATGAACATTAGCAGGTTTTTCATCAGGCGACATGAAATAATTTTTATAAAAAGCAACATCCTCGTTAGATATTAATTCATCTAAGCTGTCAACGATCTCATAATTGATTTTATCTTCCCATTCATAACCTATCACAAACAAATCAACGAAATCAATTATCAAAGTTATCTTTTTTCTTTTGCCCCCGTATCTGAGCATTAAGTAAAAAATATCCTGGATACGAGAGAATTCAACTTTTATCTTATCTAATAAAAGCAATTTCCCATTCTTGAAATTAATGAGCCATTTATGTGCATGGAAATTAAATAAGTATTCATAAAATAACCTTGGAACTTCAATGTATCCCCTTTCAGCAACTCTTTCCACCTCTTTAATGAAATCAACAAAAGCATTAGCTGGAACATGCTCTAAAACTTGCGAACATATCACATAATCAAATTCGTTGTCTTTGAAAGGGAATTTCGAACCATCATAGTAGTATATAGGCTTGTCATATTCTATTGTCGGCTGAAGCCCTCTTTGTTCTAAAGCCTCTTTATCATCGAATTTTTTATCCAACAAAACATCTGACCTCGAGAAAGTTGAAGAACCGGGCCCAATTTCAAGAACCTTATCCGATTCTTTAATATTCTTTATTCTTTCAGGGAAAAACAATTCAAAACACCTCTTTCAATACAAATATTAAAAATACGTATATACGCTTTTATACATCACCAATATGTAATTTTTCATTTTAATCCCTTTTAATTTTATACCGTTTAATCGTCTTCTCATTTTTCGTACTCTAAAAACCATTCGGGGAAAGGATTAATTAAACCATAGTTGGTTAATCTTCCAGTTATAGTAAACAAATAACATTTTTCGTGCCAGTCCAAAACATTTGCAACTTCTTTTTCCGAAAAAGTAATAGAGCATACATACCTACACGGCTTAAATGCTAACTTGCTTATACAAAAATCAGTATATCCAATGCCGGAAATTTGAGCAACTTTATACCCATCAAAATTTGAATAATTTGAACTCACCAGTAAACCTTCTGCATTAAACATAGATACAGTGAATATTGGATTGTTAACAGTCCTTTTACAAGCAAAATGAATTCGCAATTTAAAATAATCCCCAACTTTAAAATTAGTGCATATCCGGTTGTTCTTATTTAGAAACTCTACTTTTGAAATCTTGACCCTGGGGTCATAAGAGAGCTGACTTCTCATTGTTTCATAACCACTTTTTTGACTCATTATGATGTTTTCTTCATATAAATCACAAACGTGATGAACCTCACCGATTTCTTTTATTTTTGAATTGTTGAGCCAAAGAGCCTTTTTACAAATATTTCTGACTGCCTGCAAGTTATGACTAACCATTACGACAGTCCCTCCACTCAATCTAAATTCACTCATTTTTTTATGGCATTTTAACGCGAAGGCTAAATCCCCCACTGCAAGCACCTCATCCACCAACAAAATATCAGGCTCACAATGTACTGCAACAGCAAAACCAAGTCGCACAAACATACCACTGGAATAGAACTTTACTGGTGTATCTAAGAAATCTCCAATATCTGCAAATTTAACAATCGCATCAAACTTTCTGTCAACTTCCTTCCTGCTCATCCCCAGAATGGCACCATTAATATATATATTTTCTCTACCGCTTAACATTGGATGGAATCCCGCACCTACCGCAATTAAAGCATTTACCCTACCCTTAATTTTTATTTTTCCCTTATCCGGCCAGAAAATACCATTCAGCATCTTTAGAATTGTGGTCTTTCCTGCCCCATTAGGCCCTATAATACCAAGGGTTTCTCCTTTCTTAACTTCGAAAGAAACATCATCCACCGCCCAGAATTCCTTTTTTCTCAGAATATGGGGATTGGAACTTAACCCTAAAGAATTCTTTGCTATGTCTTCAATGCCATAAATCATAGACCTTTTTAACGACTTGCAATATTTTTTCGAAACATTTTCAACTTTAATTGCTATTTCAGAAGAAGGTGAATGCGTTGATGAGTAAACGTGTTGATGAGTATTTAAAACTTTTTCATTATTTAATTCTTTATCTTTCATATTTTTCTTACTGATTTATAAATATATATTTTTAATTGTTTACTTCTTTTTTCTTCAAAAACTTAATAAAGCTGAGCGTCATTCTCCGCAACAATTCAATTTTATTTAATGTCTCTTCAATATCAGGTATATATCCTAAATTTTTTGCAATTATAACTTGTGTCTCCAATTCCGACAAGGAACCTAAAGCTATGTATATAAAATGAATATATTCTTTTGTAGAACTTCTCGCAGCTCCTTCAGAGATATTACAAGGATAAGAAACTGCCGCTCTTCGCATTTGAGAAATCAATCCATATATTTCATCTTTTGGAAAAGTCTTGGTTAGTCCATAGATTTCAGTAACCATATTAAGGCCTTTTTTCCAAACATCTAAGTCTTTATGTGTCTTCATACTATTTTTTTACCCATATACTCATTAACTCATATTCCCATCTACCCTTTATATTCTCTCCGTGACCCTCGTCTCCGTAAGATGAAAAATAATTAAACCCACAATAAAAACGAGAAAAGCAACTCCAACCGAAAACAAAAAACCCTTCCATTCACTCATTGTACCTTTCAATATAAGTTCTCTCGACATTGAAATCAAATAATATAAAGGATTGAATTTTGTAATTTGTATGAGCATACCTATTTTAGGCTTAGCGTATAATACGGGAGTCAAAAACATTAAAAATGTCAGAAAAACGGATAAAGCATTGCCAATGTCTCTGATAACACTATTCAAAAGAGAAAGAATGAGACCAAAACCAAGAGTAAATAATATTATAGGTATTATCAAAATCGGAAAAAATAAAATTTTTATGCTTGGAGAGACACCGTAAACGAAAAATAACACTCCAACCAAAACAAGCTGTACTATAAAAGGTATTAGCGACTGAGCCGAAGAAGCAATTACAAGTGATTTTTTAGAAAAGTTTATTTTTACCAGCATCGAACCGGCTTTCACCAAAGAGTTAGAAGTACCTATCAAACCTGTCGAAAACAACTGCCAGAAAGCTATTCCCAGTACTGCGTAAATCGGATAAGGAACTTCGATTTCTCCAAAATTAAAAACACCTGAACGATTAAGGATTATAAATGTCCCTACACTTATTATAGGCACAATAAAAGCCCAGAAAACGCCTATTAATGACTGTTTATATATAGTGAAAAAATCTCTTTTAAATAACTGATATATAAGCCACTTGCTTTGTCTTAACTCCCGGAAAATTTCTTTCCATAAAGAAATATAACCTTTTTTTATTGAATTATCCGGTTCATAAGTGATTATTTTATTCATTTCTTTATTTTAATATAGAAATAGAAGACTTAACTGTCAAGTGTAGTTGGAATTGGAATACAAATTGCCCAACCAATTAAGATGTTCTAAATATTTTTAATTGCCGACCATATCCAAAATATCTTCGGCAACATTCTTCCACGAAAACTTTTCTTCCGCCACTTCCCGCCCCTTCATTCCGAACTTCTTCCGCAAATTTCCATCTTCAATAAGCTTAGTTATGCCCTTCACCAGAGATTCCGAATCATCCGGAGGAACTAAAATTCCAATACCTTCTTCTTCAACCATCTCCAAACCTCTTATCCTCGTAGTAACAATAGGAACACCACAGGCGGCGTAATCTCGGACTTTCATCGGAGAAACCATACCATCATTTCTTTTCCTTATAAAAGGCGCGACACCGATATCAAAAGCATTTATATATAAATCAGCTTTACTATACGGAACACTTCCTGTAAGTATTACTTTCCCTTTCTCCAATTCTAAAATCGCTTTCTTTACCTTCGGCATCAAAGGACCATCGCCAACCAGTAGAAATCTGACATCACTATGGGCTTTCAAAACTTTAGGTATTGCGCAAAGCAAATAATCCAATCCCTGCCAAACGGCAAACATACCAATAAAACCAACATAAAAATAGTCCGGATTCACCCCTATTAATTTCTTCGCCTTCCTTCTATCCATGGGCTTAAAAAAATCCACATCAGTCCCATTCTCAATAACGGAAATTTTTTTCTCATCAATATCAAAAGATAAGAGCTTCTCCTTTATCCCCTTTGCTACAACTCTTATATAATCCGCAAGGAACGCACTCCATAACTGCAGTTTTGCCACAATAATTACTTTAAGCCTGCTATGCCCTTCCAGAGTTCTTTGTTCCGCAACCCAATCATGAAATTCGAGTGCAACCTTGAAGTCAACGAAAAAAAACTTTAAGCTTTTCAATACCAATTGATAAAATAAAACCGGAGAGGAAAATTGAATATATACCAGTTGAGGTTTAAATCTAAAAATATCCCGGATAATAAACGGTATTACAAGTAAGTATTTTAATGCTCTGAAAAATAGATTACCTAAGAGTGGATTCGGAACAAATCTTATGTCAATACTCTCACTTAATTTATCTTTTTTAATATTTTCAGGAAAATATATTATGCTTCTCGTGATAAATCCAAGCTTTTCAAAACTTATCGCAAGGTTAGAAAAGTGAATTTTCGACCCAAAATCTTTTGAAACATCGACCGGAGCTATCATAAGAACTCTTTTTATTTTCATTAAGTACCTTCTCCCGACTATAACACCATCTTCTTCGATATTCTATCTTTCTTTTCTAAATAATATATAAAACTTTTAAAGCGCTTTTTTTACTCGTATTTTTCACCTTTTTCGTTTTTCAAACCACTCAACGGTTTTTCTCAATCCCTCAGCAAATCCAAATTTAGGTTCATAACCGATTTTATTCTTCGCCTTATTAATATCAGCTAACGAATGTTTTACCTCTCCAACTCTGGTTTCTTTATAAACCGGTTTAATATCTTGATTTAAAATTGTACTTAATATTTGAACTACCTCGTTAATAGATACTCTTTCTCCGCAGGCAATGTTAATAACTTCACCCATTACATCAGAATTAGCCGCAAGGATATTAGCTTCAACCACATTTTCTACGTAAGTAAAATCTCTCGATTGCTTACCGTCTCCAAAAATTATAGGTTGTTCATTCTCTAACATTAGATTTATAAACTTGGGAATAGCTGCAGAATATTCTGAATTTGGGTCTTGATAAGGTCCAAAAACGTTGAAATATCTTAAACATATCGTCGGCAGATCGTAGATCTCAGAAAAAATCCGGCAATATCTTTCACCAGTGTATTTTGAAAGCGCATAAGGAGAAATAGGGTCAACTGGCATATCTTCTCTTTTGGGAAGTCTTTCATCAACTCCATAAATCGAGGAAGAACTTGCATATACCACTTTCTTTACTCCTTTTTCTTTCGCGGCTACCAGTAAATTTAAAGTACCGTTAATGTTTGAATCATTAACGAAAATAGGATTCTCGACTGAACGTTGGACTGAAGGAACGGCAGCTTGATGTAAAACAACATCCACTTTTTTAAGTGCTTTTCTTATCTCATCAGGGTTCCTTAAATCACCTTCTATCAATTCAAAATTACCTTTCCCCTCAAAACCCTCCAAATTCTCCCGTTTCCCGGTTGAGAAATTGTCAAAACCTCGAACTTCACAATTATCTTTCAACAATCTCCGGGTTATATTAGAACCTATAAAACCTGCCGCACCAGTAACAAGATATTTCATATCACTTCTCAGTTACAAAATTATAATGAACAAACAAAAAGACAAGTGGCAGTTTTTCAATAAAGTTTTCAATTAGCATTGCCGATTTCGCTCCAATCAATCTGGAAATAAATACAGGAAAGACTCTAAAATACCTGTAACGGGTACTAGTAAATCCAGCTTTCTTCATCAATTTACTAAGCCTTCTCGGAGAAAGAATTCTTTCGTTGCCGTAAAAAATTTTCCTCGTTTCTTTACCCGATTGAATTTCTTTAATTGTTACTGTTTTCAGACCCCTTTTTAAAAAGAATTTCAACTGTGTTAAAAGGTTATAACTGTTAGCCTCTGTCATTATAATACAACCATCCTTCTTTAGAAGCTCATATAACTTAGGCACAACCTTCCCTCGCGGTTCCAGATGATGAAAAGTTTCTTCCATCCATATTAAATCGTATAATTCCTCCGGATTATGGTCTAACAGGTTTTCTTCCTTAAATTCACATAAAAGTTTTCTATTCCAGTAATCTTCGGCTATCTTTTTTCTCTCTTTAGCCACACTCAATCTTTCCCTGTTAATATCAATCCCCAGAATTTTATGCCCATGCAAAGCCATAAAAATTGACTCCGAACCCGTTCCCGCACCTACATCAAGTATATTCAAATTCCTTCTGTTTTCTAATTTATCATGTAATTCTAATAGCCTTTGAGTCGTAACATAGCAGAGAAATTCGTCAAATGAATCCACGTAATTATAATAATACTTAGAAAACACCAATCTATTTTCAGGCTTAAGCATTTTATATAAATGATTCATCCACAACTCATAATATTTACCGATCTTCAACCTCATCCCCTAAGAAAGATTTTATAGAATCACATACATATTTGATTTCTTCGTCGGTTAACTCGGGAAAAATCGGTAACGAAAGAACTTCTTCGACAGCCTTTTCGCTAACCGGCAAATCTCCTTTTTTATAACCAAGAGAACCAAAACATTTCTGCAAATGCAACGGTAAAGGATAATATACTTTACTACCAATGTTTTTTTCTCCTAAAAACTCCATTAATTCGTCTCTCTTATTATTCTTGACGCGGATGGTATACTGATGAAAAATATGTTTTCGCTGGGTTGCTATCTTAGGACAATCTATTCCTTCAACATCTTTTAATAGTTCATAATAAAGACCGGCATTTTCCACTCTCTGCTTATTCCAACTATCAAGATAAGGCAATTCAGCTAAAAGAATGGCTGCCTGCATTGTATCTAATCTACTGTTATAACCTACCCAGGAATGATAATAACCTCTTTCGGCGCCATGAACCCGCAACTTTCGGAGCGTTTCCGCAAATTCTTCATCATCGGTGGTCATTATTCCTCCGTCTCCGTACGCTCCTAAATTTTTAGTAGGGAAAAAGGAAAAACAGCCAAGAACACCTAAGGAACCAGCTTTCTTCCCCTTGTATTCGGCTCCAATAGCCTGACAGGCATCTTCAATTATATCTAAGCCATACACAGCAATAGTATCCATATCAGCTATCTGACCATATAAATGCACAGGTACTATCGTCTTTATCCTGGATGTTTCAATCTTTAGTCTTTGTGTATGAAACGACTTCCCCTCCAACAATTCCTTTATTTTTCGCGGATCAATATTATACGTATCCGGCTTAATATCTACGAAAACCGGAGTGGCTCCAACATTATATATAACACCTGCCGTCGCAAAAAAAGTAAACGGTGTAGTAATTACAAAATCCCCTCTTCCTACCCCTAAATTTCTTAAACTTAGCAAAAGCGCGTCAGTTCCGGAAGCCACGGCAACCGAATACTTTACATTGCAATACTCCGCAATTTTTGTCTCTAACTGCGTTACCTCTTTACCAAGGATAAAATGCTGGGACTCCAGCACTTTTCCAATAGCCGTATCAATTTCATCCTTCATTAAATTATAGCGACGTGTTAAGTCAAGTAATGGAACCTTCACTATCAACTCCTTTCTATTTTTATCTCAAAAACTCATACTTTCTTCTATAATATTTACCTGAACCCAAATGACCAAGAAATCAGGTAGAGGTATTCTTATACCATTCAAAGAATCTTCTGATTCCTTCCTCTATAGTGGTACTCGGGTTATAACCCAACAGTCGTTTTGCCTTACCTATATCGGCATAAGTCGTGGGAACATCACCCATTTGCTTATCCAGTTGTTTTATTTTGACTTCCCTCTGGGAAATTTTATCCAATATTTTTATCAGATACTTTAGAGTTATAGTTCTACCGCTTCCAACATTAATTATTTCGAAATTCGTGGGAGTTTCTACAGCGGATAGAACACAATCAATACAATCACCTATATACGTGTAATCACGAAGGGATTTGCCATCTCCAAACATCGGTATTGGTTCACCCTTCATTATAAGATTTGTAAACTTTCTTATAGCCATATCGGGGCGCTGTCTTTCTCCGTAAACCGTAAAAAATCTTAAAACTGTCACAGGTATTCCATATAAAAGATTGTATGTTCTACAGAAGAGTTCGGCAGCTCTCTTAGCGGTCGCGTATGGAGAAATTTGCAAGTCAACAGGATCATCCTCTGAAAAAGGCGTTTTTTTATTTATTCCGTAAACCGAAGAGGAAGAAGCGAATATAAATTGTTCAATATTATATTCCTTTGCCATCTCAAGTAGATTAACAGTACCTTTAACATCAACGTCCACATAGATTTCCGGACTCACGATTGAGGAGCGAACTCCCGCCATCGCGGCAAGGTGGACAACTTTGGTAGGTGCTGAGTGCCGAGTTCCGTGTTCGGAGTTTTTCTTCGACAACTTGCCGGAGAAGATATCACGAAGTAGATTAACGTCTAAAATATCACCTCGAATCAGTTCGAAATTGGGGTTTTTAATAACTTCGGAAATATTATTTTCTTTTAACTTCAGGTCATAGTAGTCATTAAAATTATCAAGGCATATAACAAAATATCCCTTCTCAATCAATTTTTCGACAAGATGAGAACCAATAAAACCCGCGCCTCCGGTAACCAGAACAATTCTCTTTTCCATAAATAGAGTTTATAAAACACACTCCAACTGTCAAGGGTTTCAGAAAATCAATACACATCTTCTATAAAATAAAAAATTGAATAATCTTAAGCACTTGACTAAAATAACCCGTTAAATACTTTTAATAATGAATAATAAAACTACAATTTGTTCCGGAACAACGGAAATAATTTAAAAAATGCTAATTACATGAAAACTTTAGATAATATGAAATTTATTTATAATTTTGCATATCTTCCGAAAAACACCAAACTTTTAACCAATATTAATTCGGCTACATGCAAATTATACGAAAAACTTAATGTCATCAACATAGATACATTAAAGATTTCAGATTATAACAAGAAATGCCTCAGTAAAAGATTGAATAACTTAGTCTCAAGTTTACAATTGTACTCTTACTTACTATCCCTGGCACTTGCTGATAACGAAATATCAGAAAAAGATTTTATTTTTGTAGATTATGGTGGAGGAATCGGAATTTTATCTTTATTAGCCAAAGAGTTAGGTATAGGAACGGTAATATACAATGATATATATGATGTATCCTGCAAAGACGCGAAAACTATTGGAAATCATATAGGAATTTCGGCAGACTTTTACGTCCATGGAAATATCGACGAATTAATAAATTTCATAAAAAAATCAAAATTTAATTGTAATGCTATATCATCTCACGATGTAATCGAACACATTTATGATATTGAACTTTTTTTTAAGAAAATACCTCTTTTATCCAAAGATGGATTGACTATAGTAATGTCATCCGGATCAAACATTTTCAATCCAAGAAGAAAAAGGCTCGAGATTAAAAGACAAATCGAAGTCGAACACTTTGATCAACAAAGAAAATGGGGACATAGAGAAATAGATTGTTTGGAATCATATCTGAAAATTAGGAAAGAGATTATTTCTAACTATCTAATAGAATCCAACAAGGAATTATCGAGAAAAGAAATCAATAAACTGGCAAAAAGAACAAGAGGAAAAAGGGCTGAAGATATTTTAAAATGCGTTGAATATTATCTTGGAAAAGGAATCTATCCTCCGGAACCAAAACATCCAACCAATACATGTGATCCGTATACGGGCAATTGGATGGAAAATTTGTTTGACCCTTACATTTTGAAAACAATCTTAGCAAAAAGAGGATTTAAAGCTCAGATATTAAACGGCTATTATGGCTATTATAAGCATCCAATTAAAAAGTTGGCAGTTAATTTTATGAATAGAAGTATAGTTCTATTAAACAAACAAGGAATACGGCTTGCTCCATTTTATATAGTTTACGGTCGAAAATAAAGTATTAGATTAGAACAAGTTTTTTTTATTTAATAATAATTAAACTTTTCTCGACTGAATTTAAAAAACTGGGTAAAAAAACAATATACATTCTTTAAGATTTAGTCCACAGACTTTCGATTCCGTCCACGGTTTTATCTATGGAAAAATTTTCCTTAACTCTCTTAAAACCTGCTTCCCCAAGCTTCTTCCTCATCTCATCATCCTCAAGTAGGTCTTTAATCTTCTCCGCTAATTTATCAGGACTGCCCGGCTCTACAATAAAACCAGTTTCGCCATCTAACACAACTTCTCTATTACCTCCTACATCTGTCGCGACTACGGGAATACCGGCTGCCATAGCCTCTAAAATAACAACAGAAAAACCTTCAGAAAGAGAAGGAAGAACAAACACATCTATTACCCGAAGAATCTCGGCAACATCATCACGTTCTCCTAAAAACAGGGCTTTTATTCCCAAATCTCCAGCCATTTTTTTTAGCTTTTTTTCATCCTTACCGCTGCCGACAATAAGCAACTCTGAATCCATTTTACTTTGGACTATCTTCGAAGCTTCAAGCAAGATTCTTATACCCTTAGTCGGCTCATACAATCTACTAACAGTCCCAACTATCTTTGTACCCAAATTCAATCCCAATTCCTTAAATTTCTTCTTCCTATCTACTTCCACAGAGAAAGAATTTACTTCTATTCCATTAGGAACAGTAACAATAATTTCCCTTTTAATACCAACATCTCTAACCAGAAATTCTGTGACCGCATAAGAACAGGAATATATAACATGACTCAAAGGAGCTGTTATCTTATCTAAAATTTTCTGCACCAAGTTCATCCATCCATAGACACCTCTAACGGAAGAAATGTTTGGTATACCGAGAAAAAAACCAAAAAAACGAGTTGGGATATATGCACGATAAAGAAAAGCAATTATCAAATCAGGAGGTGTTTTCCGTAAATAAAGAAAATATCTCCATAGAACCCGCAAATCAAATTTCCCTTTACCCAAGAGAGATACACATTCAATTCCACTGGTTTTCAATTTATCAGAAATAGGGCCCCAACCTTTAAAAGCAAGCACTCTAACCTTATATCCACGCATCGCTAATTTAGGCGCAACTCTTGCTATCATATTCTCGCTCCCTCCAAGAGTATAACCTACCGTAACAAAAAGAATATCTTTAACCGGATCCCTCAAAAAGGCTCCCATCCTGCTTCTTCCGTAAAAACACTATATATCTTGCCTTCTTCAAACCAGGACTTAAGTGCATTTTGGGCTTCCAAACTTGTCCTTACTACGGAAATTTCCGTTGGCAAGGATTCTAAAAATACAGAACCGTAAGATTTATTAAGAACCCTTGTATCAAGTATAAAAACCACTCCCGTATCCCTTGTGGAGCGGATCAATCTTCCAAATCCCTGCTTTAATCTTAGAACGGAAAGGGGAAGGATATAATAAGAAAAACCGCCAAGTCTCTTCTTCTCAAAATAAGCAGACTTCGCACCAATTAAGGGCTCCGAAGGATTTGGAAAAGGTAATTTTTCTATAATTACAATCTCCAGAGGTTTACCGGGTACATCAATCCCCTGCCAGAAAGAACCTGTTCCGAAAAGAACAGAAGTAGGATTTTCCTTAAAAAGTGTTAGCAATTTCTTTCTTGACTTACCGAAACCCTGGATCAAAAGTTCCCTGCCAAGCACATCGAAAGAGTGAGAAACCAGCTGGTAAACAGCTTTCATATGTTTATAAGACATAAATAAAACAAGCGTTCCACGCTCTTGTGGTATAATAACATCCATAATAAAATGACTCACCTGTTTTATAAAACCCTCTTCATCCGCTCCCGGATCGGGAATATATGCCGGAACAATTGTCAAAGCCTGTTCCCTGAATTTATAAGTTTCGGGAAGAGAAACTTCCTTTAAACGATCACCAAGACTATTTAATCCTAAAATATTTTCCATAAAATCAAAAGACTCTCCTACAGTCAATGTTGCCGAAGTCATCACAAAAGAATCGAGATTCGGATAAAGGAATTCTTCAAGATAAGGCGCAACATCAAGCGGAGCGGCTATCAATTCAATCGAAGAAAGCCGTTGACGGTGCAATATTTTATAATAAAAAACTCTGTCCTCTTCATCCTGTTCGACTATAACTTTCACTTTCGAAACAATTTCTTTCAACTTTTCTTTTTCTGTCTCATCTTTTAACTGCACTAAAGAAAGAAGAGAGATTATTCCTTCCAGGGCTTCCTGGAGAAAACGTAGAGCTGAAATCTCCTGATCCTTATAAACTCCTTCCCGATAATCATTAAGGGAAAGAACCTTATCTGCAATTTTCTCAAAAGATTCTTTTGCTTTATTAATTGTGTTTTTTATTCTCGTAAGAATTTTAGCCTTTTTCAAATCACGTGATATATTATTAAGAACAGCCTGAATTTCTCCAAAACTTACGCTCAAGGAAAATCCTGAAGTAGCAGCACTTTCTAACTCATGCGCTTCATCAAAAATAACCCTATTGACATTTAAATTTCCGGTAAAAAAGAGCGCATGATTGACAAGAATAAGATCCGCATCTTTCAATCTTTTCTTCATATTATAGAAAAAACAATCATCATAATAAGGACATCTCTCTTTTTTACAGGTCTCATCCATAGATA
>Ga0315545_1000545_pt1 | contig 39379 bp, 32 predicted proteins | sample SalMarSW160210MG_FD_203096 | JGI IMG/M metagenome (GOLD analysis project Ga0315545, IMG submission 203096) | Salt marsh sediment microbial communities from the Plum Island Ecosystem LTER, Massachusetts, United States - Salt Marsh Sediment SW1602-10 ...
AGAAGCTCTCCTTGGACCGGGAAGGTGGGGTCCGCGAGCACCACGCGCGCGAGAAGAAGCCAGAAGGCAACGATGCACAACGGGATAAAAAGCCGGACAACAAGTAACGCGTTAACGTGAAGGGAAAGGCGACATGGCGGTTTCGATCGAGATCATCAGACAACTGAGGGATTTGACGGCGGCTTCGGTCTCCGATTGCAAGCAGGCCCTGGATGATGCCCGGGGGGACCTGAAACAGGCCCAGGAGCTCCTGAAGAAGAGGGGACTTGAGATAGCGGCCAAGAAGGCCTCGCGCAGCGTTCCCCAGGGCCGCATTGAGGCCTATATCCATACGGGCAGCAAGATCGGCGTGCTCCTCGAGGTGAACTGCGAAACGGACTTCGTGGCGCGCAACGAAGATTTTACCCGTCTGACAAAAGACCTGGCCCTGCAGATAGCGGCCGCGGACCCCCGGTACGTGGGGCCCCAGGACGTGCCGCAGGACGAGATGAAGGACCTGGACGACAAGGGCAAGAAGGAATACTTCAAGTCGAACGTCTTCCTCTATCAGCCTTTTATCCGCGATGAAAAGATAACGGTCCAGGACCTGGTGACCCAGGCGATCGCGAAGCTCGGCGAGAACATCGTGGTCCGCCGCTTCGCCCGTTTCAAGGTCGGCGAATGAAAGAACGAGCGGTCTACAAGCGCGTGGTGCTCAAGCTCAGCGGCGAGGCCCTGCAGGGCCGCCGGGCGCACGGCATCGACGCGCACGTCTTGAGCTCCCTGGCGTCGCAGATCGCCGAGGTGAGGCGGCTGGGCGTCGAGGTCGCGCTGGTCCTCGGTGGCGGCAACATCTTCCGCGGCTCCAGCGGCACAGAGCGCTTCAAGATCGAGCGCGCCGTCGGTGACTACATGGGGATGCTGGCCACCGTCATCAACGGGCTGGCCTTTCAGGACGTCCTGGAGAAGCAGAGGGTGCCGACGCGCCTGATGACCGCGATCGAGATGCACCAGGTCGCCGAGCCCTATATCCGGCGCCGCGCCATGCGGCACCTGGAGATGAGGCGCGTGGTGATCTTCGTCGCCGGGACGGGGAACCCCTATTTCACGACGGACACGGCGGCGGCCCTGCGGGCCATGGAGATCGGCGCCGACGCCATCTTCAAGGCGACAAAGGTGGACGGCGTGTACAGTGCCGACCCGCTGAAGGTCAAGTTGGCCAGGAAATTTTCGAGACTGACGCACCTGGACGTGCTCAAGAAAGGGCTCAAGGTGATGGATGCGACGGCGGTGAGCCTGTGCATGGACAACCAACTGCCCATCGTCGTCTTTGACCTGACGAAGCCGGGCAACATCAAGAAGATCATTCTGGGAAAGAACATCGGTACGATCGTTCGTTAACAGGCGGGGTGCTTATGGGCACAAAAGATATCCTTCACGATACCCAGACTAAGATGAACAAGGCGGTCGAGGCCACGCGCCGCGGCTTTTCGGAGATCCGGACCGGACGCGCCAGCCCCCATCTCGTCGAGGGCATCCACGTCGATTATTACGGGGCGCCGACCATCCTGAAGTCGCTGGCGTCGATCACCGTGCCGGACGCGCGCCTCATCGTCATCCAGCCGTGGGACGCGAGCGCGATCCCTGAGGTCGAGAAGGCGATCGCCAAGTCGAGCCTGGGCATCACGCCGATGAACGACGGCAAGGTCATCCGCCTGCAGCTGCCGCACCTGACCCAGGAGCGCCGCGAAGAACTCAAGAAGGTCGTCAAGGACATAGCGGAGGAGGGGCGCATATCGCTGCGGACGATCCGCCGGGACGCGAACGAGATCATCAAGAAGCTCGAGGCCGACAAGAAGATCCCGGAGGACGAGCGCTTCAAGACGCAGGACGAGGTCCAGAAGGTCACCGACAAGCACGTCCACGAGATCGAGAACATCCTGAAGGACAAGGAAAAAGAGCTCTCTGAGTTTTAGTCAGGCGCCTGCGTTTATTTCTTTCATAAGAGACCCTGATTTTATTGTTCTTTGAGAAATAGAAAAAGATTTGGGCCGCTAGCTCATCCGGTAGAGCACCGCCCTCAGGTCGAGGGGGCGTTAATGGGTAACCATTAACGAAAAATCTTGTAAATTGCGGGGACGTCTGGGGTATTTCAAGGTACTCTGATCATTCCTTAGAGTAATAATCCTTGAATGCAGATAATCCGCAGCCAAGCCCAGGAGGACGTCCTATTCCTTTTCCTTCTGGGAAGGTTCAACGACTATAATCAAGACTCCCACTTTAATAGCTGAGCGAAAAGCACGGTGGGAGATGGGATAGTCTGATCTGCATGGCGACATGCAGCTAACACAAATGTTTAAGGCGGGTGTGCCGCGTTCGAGTCGCGGGCGGCTCAATAACTTTGTTCCGCAACGAGAACGCAAGGGGGTGTGGGGGAAGTTTTTCCCCCACGCTTTCGGGGTAACAGCCCCGAACCAGAACGGTATTCGGTTCGGGGCGCCATAGGGGCAGAGCCCCTTTGGGGAGCCCCGAACCAGACCAAACGCTTCGTGGTCGGTTCGGGGCGACGCGTTCGAGTCGCGGGCGGCTCAATATATATGCCGTATCGTTTTCAGGGCGGATGGCGAAATTGGCAGACGCGCAAGGTTTAGGACCTTGTGGGGCAACCCGTGGAGGTTCAATTCCTCTTCCGCCCAGGACGCTGCCAGCGGTACATAAGTTTGATCCCGCTTTTTTGCGGGAGTAGCTCAGTTGGTAGAGCGCAACCTTGCCAAGGTTGAAGTCACGGGTTCGAATCCCGCCTCCCGCTCCATATTTATCCTGGCGGCTTTCAGGTCGCTGCCGTTTTTTCCCGGCCGGCGGGATTTGAAGCCGACCCGAGCGCCATCGGTCCGTTATTTCTGCTCCATTGTGTAAGGCCTGAGAAGGACTTCTGTCGTTCCTAACACTCCAACGTACTCTCATGACCGTTTCGTCACTTGAACGTAACCAGGAGGTTGCATCCGTATGAAGATCATGGACTTTCTCTGTGAGGACGCTGTCACCGTTGACATGAAGAGCGCCGACAAGGACGAGGCGATCAAGGAGCTCGTCGATCTCTTGATCGCCGCCGGCGAGCTCGACAAGAAGGACAAGGGCAAGGTCGTTGAGCTCTTGGTGGCGCGCGAGGCGCTCGGCTCGACCGCGATCGGCCACAACGTGGGCATCCCCCATGCCAAGACCGATTGCGTCGAAGAGCTCATCGCGGCCTTCGGCCTCTCCCGCAAGGGCGTGGACTTCGATTCCCTGGACGGGGAGCCCGTGTACATCTTCTTCCTGCTCCTGGCGCCCCAGGACTCCGCCGGCCCGCACCTCAAGGCCTTGGCGCGGATATCGCGCCTGATCAAGGACAAGTACTTCCGCGACATGCTGCGCCAGGCGAAGGACAAGAAAGACATCGTGCGCATCATCGAGACTGAGGATGATAAGAAGATATAGACTTCGGAACCTCTTTAAGTGGCTGTATCCCGGGATGCACGTCAAGCGCTGGGGGTTTCTGGCGCTGTTGGGCGTCGCGCTCATCTTTATCGGCGCCAGGGGCCTGACCCGGATGCCCAAAGAGTTTTCCGAGATCATCACGCTCGTCTACTACGCCAACATCTTCATCGGGATCGCCCTGATGATCCTCGGCTTCAAGAACATGATGATGTCGGTCGTGACGCAGATCCTGCCGCACCAGCAGGGCCGGCTCATTGACATCCTTTACCAGAAGCGTTTTCTGGAGCATGGCCCCCGCATCGTCGTCGTCGGCGGCGGCACGGGCCTCTCGATGCTCCTGCACGGTTTGAAAGAGTACACGTCGAACATCACGGCGGTCGTGACGGTGGCGGACGACGGCGGCAGCTCCGGCCGGCTGCGCCGGCAGTTCGACATGGTCGCGCCGGGCGACATCCGCAACTGCCTGGTGGCGCTGGCGGACGACGAGACGTCGATGCGCGACCTCTTCCAGTATCGCTTTGAAAAAGAGACGGAGTTCTCCGGCCACAGCTTCGGGAACCTCTTTCTGACGGCGCTCACCCAGGTGACCGGCGACTTCGAGAAGGCGGTGAAGGAGTCGAGCAAGATCCTGGCCATCCGCGGCCGCGTCCTGCCCTCGACCCTCGAGAAGGTGGTGCTGGCGGCCGAGCACGCCGACGGGCGCGTGACGCAGGGCGAGGCCGAGATCCCCAAGACCGGGTCGCCCATCAAGAAGATCTATATCCGCCCGACGAACGCCCACGCGGCGCCCGAGGTGATCAAGGCGATCGAGGAGGCCGAGCTGATCATCCTGGGCCCGGGCAGCCTCTATACGAGCATCATCCCCAATCTCCTGATCCGGGAGATCCGCGAGGCGGTGATCGCGGCCGAGGTCTCAAAGATCTACGTCTGCAACATCATGACGCAGCCGGGCGAGACGACGGACTTCAAGGCCTCCGACCACGTCAAGGAGCTGGTCGCGCAGACGGACCCCCGCATCCTGGACGCGGCGATCGTCAACACCGGCAGGATCCCGGTCCCCATGCGCGAGAAGTACGCCAAGGAGAACGCCGTGCCGGTGGACCCGGACTCAGGCCATATCCGCGACTTCGGCTATGCCGTGATCGAGGAGGACCTGGTGAGCGCGGCGGACCACGTCCGCCACGATTCGACGAAGCTGGCCCGCATCATCGGCAACCTCCTGAACCTCGAGCGGCGGGCGCTGACGGGGTGAGGAACGACAAGATGATGATGAAACGCATCGAGAAGAAGGTGGTGGTGCGCAACAAGCAGGGCCTGCACGCCCGTCCGGCGGCCCTCTTCGTGCAGATCGCCAACAAGTTCGACGCCACGATAAAGGTGCAGAAAGACGATCAGATCGTCAACGGCAAGTCGATCATGGGTATCCTGATGCTGGCGGCGGAGAAGGATTCGGAGATCCTGCTCATCGCCGAAGGCATCGACAGCGAGGCGGCCGTCAACGAACTCGAAGCTCTCTTGATGTCCAATGAATGAGATCATCTTAAAAGGTATACCGGCAGCACCGGGGATCGCGATCGGTCCGGCGTACGTCTTTGGCCACGAGGACCTGAGCGTCGAGAGGCACCCGATCACCGAGGGACAGGTGCCCCTGGAGATCTCGCGTTTTGAAGACGCGCTCATCCAGACGCGCCAGGAGATCATCGCCCTGCAGAAGAAGATCGCCCAGGAGATGGGGGTGGAGCACGGCGAGGTCTTCGACGCGCACCTCCTGGTCCTGGAAGACCGCATGATTATCGAGGAGGTCATCTCGCGCGTCAAGAAAGAGCGGGTGGCCGTCGATTTTATCTTCAACGAGGTCTTGAAGCACTACGCCAGCGTCTTTTCGCGCATCGAAGACGAATACCTGAAGGAACGCATCAGCGACATCAACGACGTCGGCCGGCGCATCCTGCGCAACCTCTTGGGCCGCAAGCGCACGAGCTTTACCGATTTGGACCATCAGGCCGTCATCGTGGCCCACGACCTGTCTCCCTCGGACACCGCCTCGATGCACAAGAACAAGGTCATGGCCTTCGTGACCGACATCGGCGGCAAGACGTCGCACACGGCGATCATGGCCAAGTCCCTCGAGATCCCCGCCGTGGTGGGCCTGGAGAGCGGCACCGTCCAGATCAAGAACGGTGATTTCCTGGTCGTCGACGGGTCCTCGGGTGTCGTCATCGTGGCGCCGGACGCGGAGACGCTGAAAAAATATCAGATCCAGGAAGAGAAGATCCGTGGTATCTCCCAGGTCCTGACGACCCTGAAAGACCTGCCGGCCGAGACGAAGGACGGCGTCCGGGTGACGCTCTCGGCCAACATCGAGTTTCCCGAAGAGGTGGCCTCGGTGCTGCAGCACGGGGCCGACGGCGTGGGGCTCTACCGCACCGAATACTTTTACATGAACCGTAAGGATCTGCCGTCGGAAGACGAGCAGTATGAGGCGTACAAGCAGCTGGCCGACTCTTTTAAGGAACGTCACGTGATCATCCGCACGATGGACCTGGGCGGCGACAAGTTCGTTTCGAGCTACCAGTTTCCCAAAGAGATGTCGCCGTTCATGGGGTGGCGCGCCATCCGTTTTTGTCTCGCGCGGCCGGACATCTTCAAGATGCAACTGCGGGCGATCCTGCGGGCCTCGACCCACGGCAATCTCAAGATCATGTTCCCGATGATCTCGGGGATCGACGAGCTGCGCCAAGCCAGGGTCCTGGTCGAGGAGTCGAAGGGGGAGCTGCAGAGAAAGGGCATCCCCTTCAATCCCGAGATCGAGGTCGGCGCCATGATCGAGGTGCCCTCGGCGGCCCTGACGAGCGACGTGATCGCCCGGGAGTCGGCCTTTTTCAGCATCGGCACCAATGACCTGATCCAGTATGCCCTTGCGGTCGACCGGACGAACGAAAAGATCGCCTACCTCTACGAGCCGACGCATCCGGCGGTGCTCAAGCTGATCAAGGGCGTCATCGAGGCGGGGCACCGGGCCGGCATCAGCGTCGGGATGTGCGGAGAGATGTCGAGCGAGCCGGAGATCGCCCTTCTCCTTTTGGGCATGGGGCTGGACGAATTCAGCATGCCGTCCGCCTCGATCCTGGAGATCAAGAACATCATCCGCAGCGTCACCCGGGAGCGGGCGCGCCAGATCGCCGAAGAGGCGCTGGGGCTCACGACGGGCCCGGAGGTCGATAACTTCCTGAAAAAGAAGCTGCGGGATATCCTCCCGGATATCTACCCCGTATCCACCCCCTAAAAGGGACGGTATGCCGCCCCGCGGCCGCAAGCCGGCGGGGCTCTACGGACAGATGTCGTGACGGCCCAACGGACACAGAAGATCAAGGCGGTGATCTTGGCGGCGGGATACGCCACGCGCCTGTATCCTTTGACGCGCAACATCCCCAAGCCGCTCTTAAAGGTCACGCCCGAAAAGAGCGTCATTGACTTTATCGTGGAGGACCTGGCAGACAGCGGCCGCGTCGATGAGATCGTCGTGGTGACGAACCACAGGTACGCCGGTGCCTTCGCGGCCTGGGCCCGCCGGTGCCGGAGCCGGGTCCCCGTCGCGGTCCTCGATGACGCGACGTCCTCGAACGCCGACCGCCGTGGTGCCATCGGCGACATGGACTTTGTCGTCAGGAAGAGAAAGATCGCCCGGGACCTCATCGTCGTCGGTGGCGACAACCTCTTTGACGTCGGCGTGGCGCGTTTTCTGCGTTTTGCCCAAGGCCGGAAGCCGCGGGTCTCCCTGGGGCTTTTTGATATCCGCGACAAGGCCGCGGCGCGGCGTTTCGGGATCGTGGCCGTGGACCGGTCCGGCCGGGTGACGTCCTTTCAGGAGAAGCCGGCGCGTCCCCGCTCGACGCTGGCGGCGACGTGCCTGTACTACTTTCCGAAGGCGTCGCTGGCGTTTTTGAAGGATTACGTCGGGGACCGCGACACGTCCAACGATGCGCCCGGCAATTACATCAAATGGCTCATGAAGAAGACGGGGGTCAGCGGTTTTGCGATCCGCCGGGGCCACTGGTTCGATATCGGCCACCTGGATTCCTATAAGCAGGTCCTGGCGCTTTATAACGGCAATGTGGCATAGAAAAACCAGGTCTTTTTATGCCATGTAGGCCACTTATAACAACCAACCGGAGGAGTCGAGCATGACATCACGGGATTACTTTTTTGCGTCGGAGTCGGTGGGGGAGGGGCATCCGGACAAGGTCTGCGACCAGATCTCCGATGCGGTGTTGGATGCGGTGATGCGCGGTGACCCCAAGGGCCGCGTGGCGTGCGAGACGTACGTCACGATGGGCCTCATCATCGTGGGCGGGGAGATCACGACGACGACGTATGTCGACGTCCCCCGCCTGGTCCGCAGGACGCTCGAGGACATCGGCTACACCCATCCGAAATACGGTTTTGATTTCCACACGTGCGCGGTCCTCAACGCCATCAACAAGCAGTCGCCGGACATCTCGCAGGGCGTGGACGCCGGCGGCGCGGGCGACCAGGGGATCATGATCGGGTATGCCTGTGACGAGACGCCCGAGCTGATGCCGCTGCCGATCATGCTGGCCCACAAGCTGGTCAAGCGCTTCGCGGACGTGCGCAAGGACGGCACGCTCGCGTATCTGGGTCCGGACTGCAAGTCGCAGGTCACGGTCTTCTATGAGAAGGGTATCCCTAAGCGCGTCGATAACGTGGTCTTAGCGTGTCAGCACACCGAAGACATCCTCGATAAGACGGGCAAGCACATCACCGAAGAGGCCCGCCGGGAGATGATCCGGGTGGTCGCGGAGCCGGTCCTGAAAGGGTTGGCCCACGCCAAGACCGAGTACTTCGTGAATGAGACGGGCAAGTTCGTGGTCGGCGGGCCGCAGTCGGACACCGGGATGACGGGCCGCAAGATCGTCGTCGATACCTACGGCGGCGTCACCTCGCACGGCGGCGGCGCCTTCTCCGGCAAGGACCCGACGAAGGTGGACCGTTCGGCGACCTACATGGCGCGCTACGTCGCCAAGAACATCGTCGCCGCAGGCCTCGCCAAGAGGTGCTTCATCGAGCTGGCCTACTGCATCGGCAAGGCCGATCCCGTGAACCTCTTCGTCGATACGTTCGGGACGGGCCGGGTCGCGGATGAGGCCCTGGAGAAGGCGATCGTCAAGGTCTTTGACCTGACGCCGCGCGCCATCATCAAGGTCCTGGACCTCTTGAAGCCCAAGTTCCAGGCGACGGCCTGTTACGGCCACTTCGGCCGCACCGGTGACGGCTTCACCTGGGAGAAGACGGACAAGACCGAGGAGCTGAAGAAGGCCGTCAACAAATAGGCGGCGCGTTTGAGCACGGATCATTTGAATAAACAAGGTCATAACGTCTTGAAAGAACCCCGCATCACGGAAGTGAGGGATGGGGTGATACAGGGTCAATTCACGGGAAGGAAAGAGAGGGTAAATTGAAATACGACGTCAAGGATCTCAAGCTGGCCAAGAAGGGCAAGTTGCGCATCGAATGGGCGAGCGACAACATGCCGGTCCTGAACCTGATCCAGAAGCGGTTCCGCAGGGAGAAGCCGCTCACCGGGACGAAGATCGCCTGCTGCCTGCACGTGACGACCGAAACGGCGGTCCTGATGTTGACCCTGAAGGCCGGCGGCGCCCGGGCGGTGTTGTGCGCCTCCAATCCGCTCTCAACGCAGGACGACGTCGCCGCCTCCCTCGTGCGGGACTATCGGGTCCCCGTCTTCGCGATCAAGGGCGAGGACCACAAGACCTATTACGGGCACATCGAGGCGGCGCTGGCGGGGCGGCCGGATCTCACGATGGACGACGGCGCGGACCTCGTCTCGACGATCCACAAGAAAAAGGGCCCCTATCCCGTCGGCGGCACGGAAGAGACGACGACCGGCGTCATCCGCCTGCGCGCGATGGAGAAGGACGGCGCGCTCGAATACCCGATCATCGCCGTCAACGACGCCCGGACCAAGTACCTCTTTGACAACCGTTACGGCACGGGCCAGTCCACGATCGACGGCATCATCCGCGCCACGAACAAGCTGATCGCCGGCACCGACTTCGTCGTCTGCGGCTACGGCTGGTGCGGCCGGGGCGTCGCCATGCGCGCCAAGGGGCTGGGCGCCAACGTCATCATCGTCGAGGTGGACCCCTTCAAGGCCCTGGAGGCCGTGATGGATGGTTTGCGCGTGATGCCCATCGCCCGGGCCGCGAAGGTCGGCGACATCTTCTGCACGCTGACCGGCGACATCAACGTCATCCGGCCGGAGCACTTCAAGGCGATGAAGGACAAGGCGATCGTCTGCAACTCCGGCCACTTCAACGTCGAGATCGACATCCCGGGGCTCAACAAGGCGAGCAGGAAGAAGCGCATGACCCGCGACTTCGTCGAGGAGTTCGTGCAGAAGGACGGCCGCCGGCTCTACCTCCTGGGGGACGGGCGCCTCATCAACCTGGCCGCTGCCGAAGGCCACCCGGCCCAGGTCATGGACATGAGTTTCGCCAACCAGGCGCTGTGTGCCGAGTTCATGAAAGAAAACAACGATACGCTCGAGCGGCGCGTCTACAAGGTTCCGGAAAAGATAGATAAGGGTATTGCCGAGCTCAAGCTCGCGTCGATGGGCGTCAAGATCGACGCCCTGACACCCGAGCAGGTCAAGTATCTGGCGAGCTGGGAACTCGGCACCTAAAACGAGCGTGTCCGTATAAGAGAAGCGTTGAGGGGCTATGAAGGCGATCGGTGTCTTGACGAGCGGCGGCGACGCGCCCGGCATGAACGCGGCGATCCGCGCGGTCGTGCGCGCGGGGCTCGCGCGTAAGGTCAAGATCTTCGGGATCATGCGCGGCTTCAGCGGGTTGCTGAACGATGAGGTCAGGGAGATGTCGCACCGCTCGGTCTCCAACATCCTCGGGCAGGGCGGCACGGTCCTCAAGACCTCCCGGTGTTCCGACTTCATGACCGAGGATGGCCAGAGGCGCGGGGCCGAGATCTTGAAACGGCACGGCATCGAGGGATTGGTGCTGATCGGCGGGGACGGCACGTACCGCGGCGCCGCCGCCCTTTCGCGGACGTGGGGCATCGCCTGCATCGGCGTCCCCGGGACCATCGATAACGATCTGAACGGCACGGACCGCACCATCGGTTCCGACACGGCGATCGAGACGGCGCTCGACGCCATCGACAAGATCAAAGACACGGTCAACTCGATGGAGCGCGTCTTTGTCGTAGAGGTCATGGGCCGCAACTGCGGGTATATCGCTTTGAAGGCGGCGCTCGCCGGCGGGGCGGAGCAGGTCTTGATCCCCGAGGTCACCTTCGACATGTCCTGTCTGTGTGGTGAGATCACCGAAGGCTACATCCGGGGCAAGGCCAGCTGGATCATCATCGTCGCAGAGGGGGCGATCCCGGCGCACGAGCTGGCCAGCCGCATTACCGGCGATACGGACTTAGAGACGCGCGTTGTCGTTCTGGGCCACGTCCAGCGCGGCGGCCGGCCCACGGCCGAAGACCGGATCCTCGGCGGGCGCCTCGGCGCCGCGGCGGTAGACCTGTTGATAAAAGGGTACAGCGGCCAGGCGGTCGGCATGAAGTGCGACCGGGTCCACGTCGTGGATCTGGAGGAGGCCGTCAAGCCGTATCGCCTGGACACAGAAGAGGATCTGGCCCTCATTAAGATTTTAACGTGATATCGGCCCCCAGGAAGGCGCGAGGCGGGGAGCCGGGCGATTTTCAGCAGACCCGCAGCGGGTAGAACGGAGGTGAGATGGACACAGGTGCGATGGATGCCCTTGTGCTCGACGTCGTCGTCGGCAAGGACGTGGACAAAAAAGAAGCGGCGGTCAACGCCATCTGGGGGGCCGCCCTTGAGACCGGCGCCGTGCCGGCCTCCATACATGATCTGTACCGGGCCCGCGGGGAAGGCCGGGTCGGCGGGTTCACCGTTCCCGCGATGAACCTGCGCACCCTGACGTACGACCTGGCGCGTGCGGTCTTCCGGTGCGCCTTGAAGATCAAGGCGGGCGCCTTTATCTTCGAGATCGCCCGTTCCGAGATGGGATACACGGATCAGAAGCCGCTCGAGTACACGACGGTGGTCCTGGCCGCGGCGGTGCGTGAAGGCCATCGCGGTCCCGTCTTCATCCAGGGCGACCACTTCCAGGTCAACGCCAAGAATTATGCCAAGGATCCCCGGGCCGAGGTCGAGGGCTTAAAGTCGCTCATCAGGGAGTCCATCGAGGCCGGTTTTTACAACATCGACATCGACAGCTCGACGGTAGTAGACCTCTCCAAGGGGAGCCTGGAAGAGCAGCAGGAGGTCAATGCCGCGATCTGCGCCCAGTTGACGGAACATATCCGCAGCCTCCAGCCGGAGGGTGTGGTCATCTCCGTGGGCGGGGAGATCGGCGAGGTCGGCAGCCAGAATTCGACGCCCGAGGACCTGCGCGCCTTCATGAAGCAGTATCAGGCCAGACTCCCCGGGGGGATGGAGGGGATCAGTAAGATCAGCGTGCAGACCGGCACGAGCCACGGAGGCAAGGTCCTGGCCGACGGCTCGATCGCGAAGGTCAAGCTGGACTTCGATGTCTTGAAGAGCATCTCCGAGGTCTGCAAGAAAGAGTACAAGCTGGCCGGCTCCGTCCAGCACGGCGCCTCGACCCTGCCGGAGAACGAGTTCCACAAGTTTCCGTCGTACGACACCGCCGAGGTGCACCTGGCGACGCAGTTCCAGAACATGGTCTATGACAGCGCGCTCTTGCCGGCCGCGCTCCACGAAAAGATGTATGCGTGGCTCAAGACGAACGCCGCGGCCGAGCGCAAAGAGGGCATGACCGACGAGCAGTTCTTCTACAAAGCACGCAAGAAGGCGCTCGGGCCCTTCAAGGCGGACATCATGGGATTGAAGGACCGCGCGAAGATCGCCGAAGAGGTGGAAGAGAAGTTCGCGTTCCTCTTCGACCAGCTCAGGATCAGGGACACGGCCGTCCTCGTCAAGCAGTTCGTGAAGCCGCCGAAGACCAAAAAGACCTTTGCCCTGGCCCACGACAAGAAGGCCGAGCACTTCGAAGGCGACGATTAAGCGTATGTACGTGAGAGGATGGGCCGGGTACTCCCTCTCTCGTCAGACGAAGTTTTCCGCCGTCGGCTACGGTTTGCAACGCGTTGCTCGGCGACATAAAGCTTCGCCTGCACACGCGTCGCAAATCCTTGCCGACGCTTGCCGGAAAACTTCTGATTGCCTGACGAGAGAGGGGGTACCCGGCCGAATGTCTCCGTGAGGCGCATTCGGGGATGGGGATTGACAGGAGGTTATGATGAGATCCGATGCTATCAAGAAGGGTGTGGAACGGGTTCCGCACCGGGCGCTGCTGCACGCGACCGGTATCTCGAAGAAGGAGATGGGCCGGCCGTTCATCGCGGTGGCGACGAGCTTCACGGACATCATCCCGGGCCACATCGGCATGCGCGATCTGGAACGCTTTATCGAACGCGGCATCTGCGCGGGCGGCGGCGTGCCGTTTTTCTTCGGCGTGCCGGGCATCTGCGACGGCGTCGCCATGGGGCATCCGGGGATGCGTTATCCCTTGCCCCTGCGCGAGCTGATTGCGGACTCGGTGGAGTCCTTTGTCAACGCCCACGCGCTCGACGGCCTCGTGTGCCTGACCAACTGCGACAAGATAACGCCCGGCATGCTCATGGCCACGGCGCGCCTGGACGTCCCGACGATCGTGGTGACCGCCGGCCCCATGCTCTCCGGACGCTATAAAGGAAAGCGCCTGTCCCTCGTCGGCGACGCCTTTGAGGTCGTCGGCCGCTACAGGCGCGGCGAGATCAGCGCGCGGGAGCTCGCCTGCTTTGAGATGGAGGCCTGCCCCGGCGCCGGCTCCTGTCAGGGGTTGTATACGGCCAACACCATGGCCTGCATCACCGAGGCGATGGGGCTGTCCCTGCCGGGGTGCGCCACGGCCCTGGCGGTATCGGCCCGCAAGCGCCGGATCGCGGAGGAGTCGGGTGAGCGCATCGTGGAATTGGTCAGGAAGAACGTGACGGCGCGCAAGATCATGACGCGTCCGGCCTTTGAGAACGGCATCCGCATTGACCTGGCCCTGGGCGGTTCGACGAACACCGTCCTGCACGTGTTGGCCATCGCCCGCGAGGCCGGCGTCGACCTCAAGCTGCGCGACTTTGACCGCTTGAGCAAGGACACGCCGCACGTGGCCAGCCTCCTGCCGGGCGGTCCGCACTTCATGGAGGACCTCGACGCAGCCGGCGGCATCCCGGCGGTCCTGAAGAGCATCAAGCCCAGGATCAAGAGCGTCCTGACCGTGAGCGGTGAGACCACGCACCAGATCGCCGAGAAGGCCGTCATCAGCGACCCCGAGGTGATCCGTTCCATGGACGACGCCTATCACGAAGAGGGCGGTATTGCCGTCCTCTACGGCAACCTGGCGCCCAAGGGCGCGGTGGTCAAGCAGTCGGCGGTCAGCGAAAAGATGATGCGCTTCACCGGCCGCGCGCGGGTCTTCGGTTGCGAGGAGGAGGCCCAGAAGGCGATCCTGGGCGGCCGGATCAAGGAGGGCGATTGTGTCGTCATCCGTTACGAAGGCCCTCAGGGCGGACCGGGGATGCGCGAGATGCTGGCGCCGACCGCCGCGATCGTGGGGATGGGTCTTTCCGACAGCGTCGCCCTGATCACGGACGGCCGTTTTTCGGGCGGCACGCACGGCTGTTGCATCGGCCACATCGCGCCCGAGGCGAGCGTCGGCGGCCCCATCGCGGCCGTCCGCGAAGGCGACAGGATCGCGATCGACATTCCTCGTCGGAAATTGGAGTTGAAAATTTCTCAAAAAGAGTTAAAATCGAGGCTGAAGAGGCTAAAGACGCCCCGGCCGCGCGTGAAGGGCGGGTACCTCGCCCGTTACGCCCGGCAGGTCACCTCGGCCGACCAGGGAGCGGTGTTAAAGATTTAACTCGAAACGGCGTTTCTAAACGGGGTTTGGAAACGGGGTTTGGAAACGGGGTTTCTAAACGGAGTTTCGGAATAATGGCGATAATGAGTGGTGCCCAGATACTGGTGGAGTGTCTTGAGCGCGAAGGGGCAAAGGTGATCTTCGGCTACCCGGGCGGCGTGATGCTGCCGATCTTTGACGTCCTGTACGACGCCAAGATCAAATTCATCCTGACGCGCCATGAGCAGGGGGCGGCCCACGCCGCCGACGGCTACGCGCGGGCGACGGGCAAGGTGGGGGTGTGCATGTCGACGTCGGGGCCGGGCGCGACGAACCTCGTGACCGGCATCGCGACGGCCCACATGGACTCGATCCCGATCGTCGCGATCTCGGGGCAGGTGAAGACGGCGCTGATCGGCAACGACGCCTTCCAGGAATCGGACGTGACAGGCATCACGCGGCCCATCACCAAGCACAACTATCTCGTGAAGGACGTCAAGGAGCTCGCCCGCACGATCCGCGAGGCCTTCTATATCGCCTCGACGGGCCGGCCGGGTCCGGTGGTGATCGACCTTCCCGTCGACGTGCAGAACGCGAAGACCGAGTTTGTCTGGCCTCAAGGGGTGTCCCTGCGGTCCTATCAGCCGCGCTACGAGGGCCACCCGGGGATGATCAAGAAGGCCGCCAAATTCATCGAGCGCTCCGCACGGCCCCTCATCTACGTGGGCGGCGGCGTGATCTCTTCCGGCGCCTCGAAGGAACTGTTGACCTTTGCCGAGAAGACCGGCGCGCCCGTGACGATGACCTTCATGGGGCTGGGCGCCTTCCCGTCGTCGCACCGGCTGTCCTTGGGGATGCTGGGGATGCACGGCACGGCCTATGCGAACCACGCCACGATGGAGTCGGACCTGATCCTGGCCGTCGGCGCGCGCTTTGACGACCGCGTGACCGGCCGCATCGACGCCTTTGCGCCCAACGCCAAGATCGTGCACGTCGACATCGACCCGACGTCGATCGGCAAGAACGTCCGCGTGGACGTGCCGATCGTGGGCGACGCCAAGCGCGTCCTTTGTGCGCTGACGAAGGCGGTGAAGAAGGTCCCCGATATCAAGGCGTGGTGGGACGCGATCGATAAGTGGAAGAAGGAGTTCCCTCTTTTCTATAAACACGACGACCGCCTACGGCCTCAGTACGTGGTGGAGCAGATCTATGAGGCGACCAAGGACTTACCGACGGTCATCGCGACCGAGGTGGGCCAGAACCAGATGTGGGCGTGCCAGTGGTACAAGTACAGCGAGCCCCGCACGTGGCTGTCCTCCGGCGGGCTGGGGACGATGGGTTACGGTTTTCCGGCGGCCATCGGCGCCCAGATGGGTTGCCCGGACAAGATCGTGTTCGACATCGCCGGCGACGGGTCCATCCAGATGAACATCCAGGAGCTGGCGACGGCCGTCACGAACAAGCTGCCGGTCAAGATCGCCATCCTGAACAACGGCTACCTGGGGATGGTGCGCCAGTGGCAGGAGCTCTTCTACAAGAAGCGTTACTCCGGCACCATCCTCAAGAACCCCGATTTCGTGAAGCTGGCCGAGGCCTACGGCGCCAAGGGCATGCGCATCACGAAAAAAGAAGACGTCCCCGGCGCCATCCGGGAGGCGCTGGCCACCGATAACGTGGTGGTGATGGATTTTGTCGTCGAGCCGGAGGAGAACGTCTTCCCGATGGTGCCGGCCGGCGAGGCCCTGAACCGCATGATGAACGGCATGGCGTAGGACGCCGATAGAGAAGTCATGAAACATACCCTGTCCATTTTGGTCGAAAACAAGTTCGGTGTCCTGGCGCGCGTCGCGGGGCTCTTCTCCGCGCGCGGGTACAACATCGATTCGTTGACCGTCAGCGAGACACAGGACCCGTCGGTCTCGCGCATGACGGTCGTGGTCAACGCCCAGGACGAGCGGGTCCTCGAGCAGATCAAAAAACAGCTCCACAAGCTCATCGACGTCATCACCGTCCAGGATTTCGTCAAGAAGGAGCACATCGACCGCGAGCTCGTCTTCGTGAAGATCGAGGCGGACAAGAAGGGGCAGACGTCCCTGAATAAGATTCTGAAAAGATACGGCGGGGCGCTGGTCGAAAAGAAGACAGACTGCGTGATCGTCGAGATCGCGGCCAGCACCCAGGACATCCGCCGATTGCTTGACGACATCAAGGACTTCAAGATCGTGGAGCTCGTGAAGTCGGGGTGCATCGCCATCGCCAAGTAAGGTCGGCGGATCTTTAAGACCAACCTTTCACCGGACAAGCAAGGCCGCTGGTCCGACGAATAAGTCGGACCGTTTAGCGCAAGCCGCCTGAGTCGGTGAGGCGGCCCGGTGCCGCGGAAGCGGCCACGCCCAACCTTAGGTGTCGAGAGAAAAGGCCGCTGGTCGGCCGAATAAGGCCGACCGGTTAGCGCTCACCGCCCGAGTCGGTGAGGCTCACCCGGGGCGCACCAAGTGCCCACGCCCAACCTTAGGTGTCGAGAGAAAAGGAGACGAGATGAAGATCTATTACGACAATGACGCGGACCTGGGGTTTCTCAAGGGTAAGAAGATCGCCGTCATCGGCTATGGCATCCAGGGACGGGGCCAGGCGCTGTGCCTGCGCGACAGCGGGCTGGACGTGATCGTCGCCGAGATGGAGGGGACGCCGAACTTCGAGACGGCCCGGCAGGACGGCTTCACGCCGATGAGCGCGGCCGAGGCCACGGCCCAGGCCGACGTGATCCAGATCCTGACGCAGGACCACGTGCAGGCGAAGGTGTACAACGAGGCGATCAAGCCCAACCTCAAGAAGGGCAAGGTGCTGGTCTTTTCGCACGGGTTCAACATCCGCTTCAAGCAGATCAAGCCGCCCAAGAAGGTCGACGTCATCATGATCGCCCCCAAGGGCCCCGGGGCGCTCGTGCGCCGCATGTATGAAGAGGGCAAGGGCGTGCCGTGTTTATTAGCCATCCACCAGGACGCGAGCGGCAACGCGAAGAACGTCGCCCTGGCCTATGCCAAGGGGATCAAGGGCACGACCGCGGGCGTCATCGAGACGACCTTTGCCGAGGAGACCGAGACGGACCTCTTCGGCGAGCAGACCGTCCTGTGCGGCGGGGTCACCGAGCTCATCAAGGCCGGCTTTGACACGCTCCTCGAGGCGGGGTACCAGCCCGAGATCGCATACTTCGAGGTGCTCCACGAGCTCAAGCTCATCACGGACTTGATCCAGGAGCGCGGCATCTCCGGCATGCGCCGCGGGGTGTCCAACACCGCCTGTTACGGGGACCTGACGCGCGGCCCGCGCATCATCACGCCCAAGACGCGCAAGGAGATGAAGAAGATATTAAAGGAGATCGTCAAGGGCAAGTTCGCCAGGGAGTGGATCGCCGAGAACGAGGCCGGCCGGCCCAACTTCAATCGCCTGCTCCAGGAAGGCGACGACCATATCATAGAGAAAGTGGGCAGGCAGCTCCGGGACATGATGCCCTGGATGAAAAAAGGGTAGCAGGTGGGGTACCCCACCTGCAAAAAATAGTGTCGTTTCTGCGTAACACTTTGATATATAAGTAGATAGAGATAAATTAATATCACAATGGACGAGACAAAAGGACCTGGTTCTCTTTGTCTTGTTTTGGGGTGGTGAAGGCAATGGATAAGCTGATTATCTTCGATACGACGCTGCGCGACGGGGAGCAGGCGCCGGGCGCGACGCTGAACGAGCGCGAGAAGCTGGAGATCGCACGCCAGCTGGTGGCGCTGGGCGTCGACGTCATCGAGGCGGGCTTTCCGGTCTCATCGACCGGAGACTTCAGGGCGGTCGGGCGCATCGCCCGGGAGGTCAAGGGCGCGGTCATCTGCGGCCTGGCCCGTGCCGTGAAGAAGGACATCGACGCGGCCTACAAGGCGACGAGGCCGGCGCGCGGCGGAGCGCGTATCCACGTCTTTTTGGCCACCTCCAAGATCCACATGCAGTATAAGCTCAAAAAGGCGGAGGACGAGATCCTGCGCCTGGCCACCGATGCCGTCCGCTACGCCCGCACGCTGACGAAAGATATCGAGTTTTCGCCCGAGGACGCCTCGCGCACGGACCCGGCGTTTCTTTTCAAGGTCGTGGAGGCCGTGATCAGGGCCGGCGCCGCCACGGTGAACATCCCCGATACGGTGGGGTATGCTTACCCCGACGAGTACGGCGCGCTCATCGCCGCCATCCGGGACAACGTGCCCAACATCGACAGAGCCGTCATCTCCGTCCACTGCCATGATGACCTGGGGCTGGCCGTGGCCAACTCCCTGGCCGCCGTGCACAACGGCGCACGCCAGGTCGAGTGCACGATCAACGGTATCGGCGAGCGCGCCGGCAACGCCTCCATGGAAGAGATCGTGATGGGCATCCACACGCGCCAGGACATCTTCCGCGGGATCACGAGCTCCATCAAGACCCGGGAGATCTGCAAGGCCTCGCGCCTCGTCAGCAAGCTGACCGGTTTCATGGTGCCGCCCAACAAGGCGATCGTGGGCGGCAACGCCTTCCGCCACGAGTCGGGCATCCACCAGGACGGGGTGATCAAGAAGCGCGCCACGTACGAGATCATCGCGCCCGCCGACGTCGGCTTCACCGGTACGGGGCTGGTCCTCGGCAAGCACTCCGGCCGCCACGCCCTGGAACGGCGGCTCGCGGAGATGGGGATCGTCCTCAAAGAGACGGAGCTCCAGAGGGCCTTTGAGAAGTTCAAGGACCTGGCCGACAAGAAGAAGACCATCTATGAAGAGGACCTGGCGACCATCGTCGAGGATGAGATCCACAAGTCCGTCGAGACGTGGAAGCTGGAGAGTGTTGCCTACGCCAGCGGCACCAAGGTGACCCCGAGCGCGACGGTCCGCCTGAGGCACAAGGGCAAGATCGCGAGCGTCACTTCAAGGGGCGACGGTCCGGTCGATGCCTGCTACAAGGCCATCGAGAAGGTGACGAAGATGAAGACGCGTCTCATGGACTATCGGCTCGAAGCGGTCACCGCCGGCAAGGACGCGCAGGGTGAGGTCGTGGTGAAGATCTCGAGCGGCAGGAAGGTCGCCATCGGCCGCGGCTCGAGCACGGACATCATCGAGGCCTCGGCCAAGGCCTTCTTGAGCGCCGTCAACAAGCTCGCCGTCCAGAAGGCGGACGGGGTCTCTTTGTACCTGTGACCGGTCTTGGCCGGTCCTGATATCTTTGATGGCGTCAAGGAGACGCAAGGGCGTGACCTTTGTGTCTCATCCCCGCGGGGGAGGGGAGTCCTGATGGATGCCGAGCAGAAGGTCTTCACGTTGTTTGGGTTGATCGGGTATCCGGTCAAGCACAGCTACTCGGCCGTGATGCACAACGTCGCCTTCGCGCATTACGGCATGTCCGCGCGCTATGAGCTCTTTGAGGTCCCGCCGGACGGGCTTGAGACCTTTTTCAAGAGCATCGTCAAGGAGCGCCGCATCCAGGGCTTCAACGTCACCGTGCCCCACAAGGAGACGGTGACGCGGTTCCTGACGGGGCAGATCGCCCCCATGGCGGAAATGGTCGGGGCGGTGAACACGATCCGCGTCGAGACCGACGGTCGCTTCTCGGGCTTCAACACCGACGAGCCGGGTTTCGGTCTCGACCTTGAGGAGAGGGGTCTGGACGTCAGCGGCAAGAAGGCCGTCCTGTTGGGCGCCGGCGGCGCGGCCAAGGCCGTGGCCCTGGCGCTTGCGGCGCTGCACGTGGAGGCGATAGAGGTCTTTGACATCGTCCGGGAGAAGGCGGCGGGGCTCGCCGAGCGGGTCAAGAGGTTTTACCCGACGCTCGATGTTCGGGTGACGGAGGAGGCACGTCTCCTGCGGCTCAATGAGGCGGGCCTCTTCGTGAACGCGACGCCCCTGGGCATGAAGGACGGCGACCCATTGCCGGTCGACGCGGCCAGGCTGCACGCGGACCTTTTTGTTTACGACCTCATCTATAACCCGGGTCAGACACCTTTGCTGAAGGCGGCTGAGGCCGCCGGATGCCGATGGGCGAACGGCCTGGGCATGCTTTTGCATCAGGGGTGTCTGGCTTTTGAATATTGGACGGGCCGCGGCGCCCCCATCGACCTGATGCGTCAGGCCCTGGAGAAGCACGTGTATGGGTGACGGCCTCGTCCTGGTCTTTGTCTTCCTGTTCGGGCTGTGCATCGGCAGCTTCCTGAACGTCTGCATCTACCGCATGGGCCGGGAGCAGTCGGTCGTGCGGCCCGCATCGCAGTGCCCGCAGTGCCACAAGCCCATCCGTTGGCACGACAACATCCCCTTGCTCAGCTACGTGATCCTGCGCGGCCGCTGCCGGGACTGCGGGGCGAAGATATCGTGGCGTTACTTCTTTGTCGAACTCTTGACGGGTGGCCTCTTTGTCGCGCTTTGGATGCGTTATCATTTGAGCCCGTTTTTTTTCATCTACGCGCTCTTCGGGTCGGGACTCATCGTCGCGACCTTCGTGGATTTTGACTTTCGGGTCATCCCCGACGAGATCAGCCTGGGCGGTATCATCGCGGGCCTCGTCCTGAGCGGCCTTTTTCCGCAGATGCACGATGCGGCCGCGCCCGCCTACGGCGTGGGAAGGTCTCTTCTGGGCATCCTGGTCGGCGGGGGCACGCTCTGGCTGCTCGGCGTCATCGGTGACTTCATCTTCAAGAAAGAGTCCATGGGCGGCGGGGATATCAAGCTGTTGGCGATGGTCGGCGCCTTTCTCGGGTGGCAGCTGGCGCTCTTGGCGCTGCCGCTTGCTTCCGTCATCGGCGCGGTCGTCGGGATCATCGCCAAGATCCGTACCCGGGAGAGCGAGATCGCCTTCGGGCCCTACCTCGCGATGGGGGCGCTGGCGGGTCTCTTTTGGGGCCCTGAGATCATTGCCTATGTTTTCTACTATTAGTCTACGGGAAGGTGAGAGCGGGTAAAGGGAGGCGTTATGTTGCGTTATCTGACGGCAGGGGAGTCCCACGGGCACTGCATGGTGGCCATTCTCGAAGGCATGCCCGCCGGCCTCAAGATCGATTTGAAAGAGATGACCATTGAGCTCAAGCGCCGTCAAGTGGGATACGGCCGCGGGGACCGCATGAAGATCGAGTCCGATAACATCGAGGTCCTCGGCGGCGTGCGCAACGGCCACACCCTGGGAAGCCCCCTGGGCCTTTACGTCAAGAACAGGGATTATCGCATCGAGGACCTTTTGCCGTTGACAAACCCCCGGCCCGGCCACGCCGATGCCGCCGGGTGCCTGAAGTACGGCCACAAGGATATCCGCAATGTCCTGGAGCGTGCCTCGGCCCGCGAGACCGTGGCCCGGGTGGCCGTGGGGTCGGTCTGTAAGCTTTTTTTAAAGGAGTTTGATGTCAGCGTGACGAGCTGTGTCGTCATGATCGCCGGCGAGACGGACAAGGCGAGGATGCACAAGAAGGTCGACCAGGCGAAGAAGGACCTGGATACGCTCGGCGGGTCTTTCCGCGTGGAGGCCCGCAACGTGCCGCCCGGTCTGGGCAGTTATGTCACCGGCGACCGGCGCCTGGGCGCACGCCTGGCCGCAGCGGTCTTCTCGATACCGGCCATCAAGGCGGTGGAGTTCGGCCTGGGGGCGGCCTTTGCCTCGGCCCGGGGATCGCGGGTGCACGACGCGATCTATTATTCGAAGGAAAAAGGATTTTACCGCAAGACGAACAACGCCGGCGGCATCGAAGGGGGCATGAGTAATGGAGAGCCCATCGTCGTGACCTGCACGATGAAGCCGATCTCGACGGTCGGCAAGCCTCTGGATTCGGTGGACATCGTGACCCGCAGGCCCGTCAAGGCGGCGGTGGAGCGTTACGACACCTGTGCGGTGGAAGCGGCCGGCGTCATCGCCGAGTCGATGGTGGCCTTTGAGCTGGCCAATTCTTTCCTGGAGAAGTTCGGCGGCGACAGCGTCGTAGAGACCAAGCGTAACTACAAGTCTTACCTGCGCAGCCTGTAGGAGCCGGTTGGCACGCACGCCGCCTGTAGGAGCCGGTTGGCACGCAGCCTGTAGGAGCCGGTTGGCACGCAGCGCCTATTAGGAGCCGGTTGACGCAGGAAGCCAGGAAACGCCCCTTCGAGACAAAGCCTTCCCGAGAGTCTCGCCTATCCCTTTGTCCCGTATTAAGTTTTGCATTTGCCTGGAAATGCCTTCAAAGGGGCACCCCTCACGAATAGGTTGACCGACCTTACCTTATTATGGTAAAATCCCAATCGTTGCGTTGGCGAGGCAGATATGGACACGATCCATAATATTTACATCGTTGGTTTCATGGGGACGGGCAAGACCTCGGCCGGCCGGCTGGTGGCCGGACGCCTGGGCCTTGAGTTCGTTGACATGGATACGCTGATCACCGAGCGCGAAAAGAGGTCCATCCCCGACATCTTCAGGGATTCGGGAGAGCCGTATTTCCGGGCCCTTGAGAAGAAGATCGTGGGGGAGTTGACGCAGAAGAAAGGGGTCGTCGTCTCCTGTGGGGGCGGCACCTTCGTCGACCCCGGGAACATGGCCGTCCTGAAGAGGACGGGCACCGTGGTCTGCCTGACGTCTTCGCCCGAGATGATCCTTGAGCGGACAAAGCGGTACGTCCATCGGCCGCTCCTGCAGGTCGCGGATCCCCTGGGCCGCATCCGGGAACTTTTAAGGGAGCGCCGTTCATCCTACGGACAGGCGCACCATCTTATTGACGCCGACCGCCTTAGCGTCGAAGAGACGGCTGAGGCGATCCTCAAGGCGGTACAAGAAGGCGGGACAAGGCGATGAATGATCTCCAGGCCTATGTCATCCTAAATGCCGTGCTCACGATCCCGAAGAACCGTGTCGCAAAACTCTTGGAGGCGTTTGGCGGCGCGAAGGCGCTTCTGGCGGCCCGGCCGCATGAGTGGGTGGCATCCGGGGGCCTCACGCATCAGATGGCCGGGAGGCTCGATGTGACGCGCCGCACCTTTCGCGTCGACGAGGAACTCCGTCGGGCCGAACGCTCGGGGATCCGCATCATGACGCGTGACGACGTCGACTACCCGGAGAACCTTAAAGAGATCTACGATCCTCCTTGTGTCCTCTATATCAAGGGGGCCCTTGAGGCCGTCGACAAGAATGCCGTCGCGGTGGTTGGTTCGCGCGGCGCGTCGTATTACGGCCTTTCGGTCGCACGCGACTTTGCGGCCCGGCTCGCCTCGTTCGGTCTGGCCATCGTCTCGGGGATGGCGCGCGGCATCGATACCGCCGCGCACCGCGCCGCCCTGGATGCGGCGTCGCGGACCATCGCCGTTCTGGGCAGCGGGTTCAACAACGTCTATCCTGTCGAGAACAGGGGGTTGTGCGAACAGATTGCGCAGAGTGGGGCGGTGCTTTCGGAGTTTCCGCTCGACACCGCGCCGCTGGCGCAGAACTTCCCCGTGCGTAACCGCATCGTCAGCGGGTTGTCCAAGGGGGTGCTCGTGGTGGAGGCATCGCTCAGGAGCGGCGCCCTGATCACGGCGCGCCTCGCCGCGGAGCAGGGACGGGAGGTCTTTGCGGTCCCCGGCAAGCTCTCGTCCGAGACCTCAGACGGGACCAACGATCTGATCAAGCAGGGCGCGCACATGGTGACGTCTGCCGAGGAGATCTTGCGCGAACTGCGCTGCGTTCTCTGTTTGGATATCGGTGAGGCCGGCGTGCCGGCCGCCCGCAAAGAGGCCCCGGTCCGCAAGGAGGCCCCGGTCTACAAGGAGACCGCGGCCCGCAAGGGGACACCGGCCGGCAAGGGGATTGCGGCCCGCAAGGGGGCGCATCAGATCCCCGCCGGGCTCCTCACCGAAGAAGAAGAGCGCCTCTTCGGCGTGTTGAACGATGAGCCCAAGCACATCGACGTGATCTGCCGGGAGAGCGCCCTGGATCCGGCCCGCGCGGCCGCGCTCCTTTTACAGATGGAGCTGAAGGCCGCGGTGCGGCAGGTGCCGGGCAGGATGTTTATCACCGCGTCTAACACATCAAGAGGGGGGACATGTCAAAGAAATCTATGGTGATCGTCGAGTCGCCGGCCAAGGCCAGGACGATTTCAAAGTTCCTGGGCGGCGCCTTTTCCGTCGTTTCATCCATGGGGCACGTCGTCGACCTGCCCCAGAAGGAGTTCGGGATCGAGATCGACAACGACTACCAGGCTGATTTTGTCGTCATCCCGGGCAAGAAGAAGCTCTTGGGTGAGCTCAAGAAGAAAGCCAAGGAGGTCGACGCGGTCTACTTCGCTACAGACCCGGACCGCGAGGGCGAGGCGATCGGGTGGAACCTCAAGGAGTGGATGAAGCTCAAGGACCAGGAGGTCTACCGCGTGGAGTTCCACGAGATCACGAAGAACGCCATCCAGGCGGCCTTCCGTTCCCCGCGCGAATTCGACGTCCACAAGATAAAGGCCCAGCAGGCCCGCCGCATCCTGGATAGGATCGTCGGATATTTCCTGAGTCCGCTCTTGTGGCGCAAGGTCACCCGGGGCCTGTCCGCCGGTCGCGTCCAGTCGGTGGCGCTGCGGCTGATCGTCGACCGCGAGCGCCAACTCCTGGCCTTCGTGCCGCAGGAGTACTGGAGCCTGGAGGCGCACCTGCGCAAGGAGGCGGCCCAGGGCAAGGAGGACAAGAAGGTCTTCACCGCGGCCCTGGAGAAGATCGGCGAGGAGAAGGCCAAGCTCTCCGATGAGGCCCAGGCCCGCAAGGTCATGGCGGACGTCGAGGGTAAGCCCTTCACGGTCGTCTCGGTCGAACCGTCGATGAAATCGCGCAACCCCCTGGCGCCCTTCATCACGAGCAGCCTCCAGCAGGACGCCTTCAACAAGCTGCGCTTTTCGGCTGTCAAGACCATGTTCATCGCCCAGCAGCTGTATGAGGGTATCGAGCTGGGCGAGGAGGGGCCGGCCGGTCTCATCACCTACATGCGCACGGACTCCTTCAACGTGACGGCGACGGCGATCGACGAGGTGCGCGGGCATATCGCAGGCACGTACGGCAAGGATTACCTGCCTGAGACCCCCCGGACCTACAAATCGAGGAAGCTTGCCCAGCAGGCCCACGAGGCGATCCGGCCGACGTCGGTGGCGCGCACGCCCGAGACGATGGCCAAGTATCTGACGCCGGAGCAGAACAAGCTTTACGAGCTCATCTGGAAGCGCTTCGTGGCCAGCCAGATGAATTCCATCCAGACACAGGTCACGACGGTCCTCGTGACCTGCGACACATATACCTTTAAGGCGACGGGTTCACGCGTGGTCTTCGACGGCTTCAGCGTCCTGTATAAGGCCGACGACAACGGCGAGAAGGAAGGCTTGGGAAAAAATTTCCTGCCGCCCCTCTCGGTCCAAGAGGCCCTGCACTGCGTCAAGCTCGTTCCGGGCCAGCACTTCACCAAGCCGCCGGCGCGCTACTCCGAAGGCTCGCTTATCAAGACCCTGGAGGAGGAAGGCGTGGGCCGGCCCAGCACCTACGCGCCGACCCTCTCGACAATCGTCAACCGCGATTACGTGCGCCGCGAGAAAGGGTATCTTGCGCCGACGGAGCTGGGGATGAAGGTCAGCGACCTTTTGGTCGCCTATTTCCCCCAGGTCATGGACATCTCCTTCACGGCAAAGATGGAAGACGAGCTGGACATGGTCGAGGACGGCGCCGCCAACTGGGTCAGCGTCCTCAATGAATTCTACGCGCCCTTCAAGGAGAAGCTGGATTACGCCCAGAAGAACATCAAGAAAGAAGTGATCTACTCCGATGAGAAGTGCTCCGTCTGCGGTGAGCCGATGGTGATCAAGTGGGGACGCAAGGGCAAGTTCCTGAGCTGTTCCGACTATCCGCGCTGCAAGAACGCCAAGTCCATCACGAGCGGGGTCAAGTGTCCCGCCGAGGGTTGCGACGGGGAGCTCGTGCTGCGGCGCTCCTACCGGGGTCGGTCTTTTTACGGTTGCAGCCGCTATCCCAAGTGCCGTTTCACGTCGCGCGATCTGCCGACGGAAAAAAAAGATGCGGCGACATCCGCCGACAAAGAGACCGGTGACAAAGAGGCCGGCGGCAAAGAGGTCGGTGACAAAGAGGCCGGCGGCAAAGAGGCTGGTGACAAAGAGGCCGGCGGCAAAGAGGCCGGCGGCGAAGAGGCGCCCCAGGCGTAGCGGGGCGTCCGGATCGAGGCCTTTTCCATGGACCGCTATATCGAAAAGTTCGTCCGCTATCTGGAGATCGAGAAGAACGTCTCCCAGAATACCGTCTTGAATTATAGGCTGGATCTGGAGGCGTTCGTCGCTTTTTTGGAAGAACAGGATGTCTTGCGGACGGACTATCTTTTGGTGCGCAAGTACCTCGCTCACCTCAAGGAGAAGAGGCTCGCGGCCCGCACGGTCGCGCGCAAGCTCTCGGCCCTGCGCAGCTTCTTCAGGTTCCTCGTCAGGGAGAACCTGCTCTCTATCAATCCGGCCGAGGCGATCGTTGCACCCAAGCAGGACAAGCCCTTACCGAACTTTTTGACTGAAGACGAGATGGTCCGTCTCATCGAGGCGCCGGACGCGGACACCGTCAAGGGGCTGCGCGACCGCGCGATCTTCGAGACGCTCTACTCGACGGGGCTGCGCGTCTCGGAGCTGGTCTCTCTGACGGACGAGCAGGTCGATTTCGTCGGCGGGACCGTGCGGGTCATGGGCAAGGGCCGCAAGGAGCGCCTGGTGCCGATCGGCGAGCGCGCCCTGCGGGCCATCCGTCGGTACCTGGCCAGGCGCCAGGGGACAGCGCGCACCATCTTTTTGAACAAGAACAAAAAGCCGCTGGGCGTGCGCGGCGTGCGCAAGGTCATGGACGGGTACCTGCGCCTCATGAGCCTCAAGACGCGCGTCTCGCCCCACACGATCCGCCATTCGTTCGCGACGCACCTGTTGGGCCGGGGTGCTGACCTGCGCAGCGTCCAGGAGCTCCTGGGCCACGCGAACCTGGCGACGACGCAGATTTATACGCACTTGACGACCGAGAAGCTCAAGGCCGTCTACGACAAGGCGCACCCGCGCGCTTGACGTGCGCCGGTGGGACTAAAAGAGCCTGGCTGAATTAGTCCCACTAGGTGGGACTAAAAGAGCCTGGCTGAATTAGTCCCAGCCGGACGCTTGAGCATCACGAGAGGGGCTATGTTCCTGTTTTATTTTGTCTACGACATATTGCTGTTCGTGGCGCTGTTGGTGTATCTGCCTGTGTACGCGTTGCGCGGCCGGGTGGGTTGGCACATCCTGATGCGGTTGGGGTTTTTCCCTGCGGACCAGTTCGAGGCCCTCAAGGACGGCGAGGTCGTCTGGCTGCACGCGGTCAGCGTGGGCGAGGCGCGGGCGGCGGAGTCGGTCCTGCGCCTGATGCGCCGGCGCTGGCCGAAGACGCGGCGTGTCATCTCGACCGTAACGCCGACGGGCTACCAGATCCTGCGCCACATCGTCGAGAAGGACGAGACGATCTGTTACGCGCCCGTGGATCTTTCTTGTGTCGTGCGCCGCTTCCTCGCCGAGATTCGGCCGTCGCTCCTCGTGATCTTCGAGACGGAGCTGTGGCCCAACCTCATCCGGTTGTCCAGGGCGCGCGGGGCCAAGGTCGTCATCGTCAACGGCCGGATATCGGACCGGTCGCTCGGGCGCTACGGCCGCATGCAGTGGTTCTGGCGGCGCCTCCTGAAGGACGTGGCGCTCTTTTGCATGCAGACCGAGGAGGCGGCGGAGCGCATCAAGGCGCTGGGGGCCTGGTACCGCGACGTCGCCGTGACGGGCAATATCAAGTTCGACGTGTCGGCGGACGCGCGGGAGCCGTCGTTCGCCGACGTGCTCAGGCGGACGGCCCCGGACCACATCCTCTGGATCGCCGGCAGCACGCACGACAACGAAGAGGAGACGGCGCTGCGGCTGTACAAGTCGCTGCGCAAGGATTTTCCTCACCTGCGGCTCCTGATCGCCCCGCGGCACCTGGAGCGTCTCGATAAGATACGGCGCACCATCCGTCTGGAGGGGCTCGATTCGTTATTGCTGTCGCGGGCCGGGGAGGCGCAGGGTTCGTCCGTCCTTCTCCTGGACACCATCGGCGACCTGAGCGCGACCTATCAATTCGCAGACATCGTCTTTATCGGCGGAAGCCTGGTCAAGAAGGGCGGGCACAATCCCATCGAGCCCGCCGTCTACGGCAAGGCGATCCTCTTCGGTCCGCATATGGGGAATTTCAAAGAGATCCGCGACCGTTTCATTGCGGACGGCGCCGCCATCGAGGTAAACAGCCCGCAGGAGATGGAGTTTGCCCTGCGCCGCCTCCTGAGCTCCAGGCAGGAACGCCAGGCCCTGGGGGCGCGGGCCCGGCAACTCATCGAGAAGAACCGCGGCGCTGCCGCGCGGACCCTGGATTTTATGGAAAAGAGGGTGAGGGCGTGAGGCACAAGAGGGTGAGGGCGTGAGGCAGCGTCTGCGGCTTTTATATGAACAGGGACGTCCGACCGGCTGGGTGAAGCCCGCCTGGCCGTTCCTCGTGGTCTTGTCCTGGTGTTATGCGCTCTGCGTGAAGGGGCTGCGTCTGTTGTACCGGATGCGCATCGGTCGCGCCTATCGGCCCCGCGCCAAAGTGGTGAGCGTCGGCAACATCGTGATGGGTGGGACGGGTAAGACGCCCCTGGTGCGGCTCGTCGTCGAGCACCTCTACCGGCGCGACAAGCGCGTCGCGGTCCTGTTGAGGGGGTACCGCCGGCCGGCGGACAGGAAGAAAAAGGCCGTCAGCGATTTTCATCTATTGGGGGACGAGGGGGCCTGGCTAAAGCAGGTCTTGTGCGCCAAGGCCGACGTCTTCGCCGCCCCGGACAGAAAGGGGCTCGCCCGGCAGGTCGATGCCACGGGCCGTTACGAGGTGCTCGTCCTCGACGACGGATTTCAGCACTGGCGTCTCAAGAGGGACCTCGATATCGTGACCGTGGACGCGACGCGGGGCTTGGGTAACGGCTTCATGATCCCGGCGGGTCCGCTGCGCGAAGAGGGCCGGGCGCTCGCCCGGGCGCACGTCGTGTGCCTGACGCGCACCGACGAGGTGGCGGCGACGCAATGCCGCGCCCTCAAGGAGCACTTGAGGCGGCTCGCCCCGCGCGCGGCCCTGGTGGAGCTGGCGGTCCGGCCCAAGGCCGTGACCCGCGTCAAGACAGGCGCGGTCCTTGACGTCGGCGCTTTCAAGGGGAAGGCGGTCGGCATCTTCTGCGGCATCGCCCGTCCCGCATCGTTTCGCCGGACCCTTCAGGCGATGGGCGCAAACGTCGTCTATGAGAAGTCTTTCGAGGACCACCACGTCTACACGCAACAGGAGATAGACCTTCTGGTCCTGGAGGCGGCAGGCCGCGGGGCCACGGTGCTGTGCACGACCGAGAAAGACGCGGTCCGCCTGGAAGGGATCGCCTTCGGTCCCGTCGATATATCGGCGGTAGCCGTTGAACTCGGCTTTGTCTGCGGCCAAGAGGTATTTTATGGGCGATTGGATTCTCTTTTTTCTGTTTAGCGCGGCGTCTTTTGTGTTGCGGTGGGTCCCGCTCGGCGCGTCTCTAGCCGCGGCCCGCGCCGTGGGCCGCATCTATGCGCGGTTCCCATCGCGCGGCCGCCTGCGGGCCATGGCCCATCTCAAGGCGGCGTTCCCGCAGGAGAGCCGCGCCTGGCGCCAGGCCGTGGTGCGGTCCATGTTCGAGCACTTTGCCCAGAATGCCGTCGAGGTCCTCTACGCGCCGCACCTCGACGAGCGCCGCATCCGTTCCTGTGTGCGCCTGATCGGAGAGGACGTGGTGCGCCGGGCCATCGCTTCGGGCAAGGGGGTGCTTCTCCTGGGCGTCCACGCGGGCAGCTGGGAGCTGTCCAACATCGCCTGCGCGGTCTTTTTCTCCGAGCGGAAATACGCCATGCTGGCCCAGCCGCAGAAGCGCACCCGGCGCCTGGACCGCTTTCTTAATGAGATGCGCGCGCGCAAGGGGTGCCACGTGATCGGCGTGGCTGAGCTCAAGAAGATGATGGCGCATCTCTCCCAGAACAACATCCTCGGCATGGTGGCGGACCACGGCGGCCGGGAAGGGCTGCCCGTGACCTTTTTCGGCAAGAAGGCCCGCGTGCCCGTCGGAAGCATGAAGCTCGCCGAGAAACTGGGCTCCCGCATCATCCTTTGCTTTGTCCGGCGCCTCAGGGGCCCGCACCATGAACTCGTCTTTTCGGAATACGAGCCGGTCCGCACCGGCGATGAGGCGGCGGACCTGCATGAAAACCTCAGGCGCATCAACGGCGTCTTCGAGGGGTTCATCCGCCGGTATCCGCAGGAGTACCTCTGGACGTACCGGCGGTGGAAGCATGGGCCGCAGAAAGACGTCTTGATCCTGAACGACGGCAAGGCCGGCCACCTGAAGCAGTCCCAGGCCCTGTGCGCGATGCTCCGTGAGGGCGGGTTTGACGTGCGGGTCCGGGTCGTTGACGTCGTCTTCAAGAGAGGCCGCGGACGACGCTTGCTGGCCGTGGTCGGCCGTCTCTTCGGGCCGCGTCTCCTGCTGCGGTTCCTGCCGCTGGCCCTGACACGTCAGACACATGAAGAGCTTTCAGCCGTTTTCTGCGACGCGGTCGTCTCTGCCGGCTCGTCGCTGGCGGCGGTGAACCTGGCGTGCGCCTACGAGAATCAGGCGCGTTGTGTCGCGATCATGCGGCCGGGGGTCTTTTCAAGCCGGCAGTTCGACCTTGTCCTGATGCCGGAGCACGACCGGCCCAGGCCGCAAAAGAACGTACTGGTGACGGTCGGCGCGCTCAGCCACGTCACGCGCGAGGACCTGGAGTCGGACTTCAACAGGCTTGCCGAGGCCTGTCCCGCCCTGAAAGAAGCAACAAGGCGGGTGCCCCGGCTCGGCCTCTTGCTCGGCGGAGATTCCAAGAACTATGCGTTGACGCCGTCCATCGCCGTCTTCGTCTGCGAGCAGATGAAAAAGGCCCTTGACGCGATGGACGCCGAGCTCGTCCTCACGACCTCCCGGCGGACGGCACCGGCCGTGGCGGGCGTCGTGAGAGAATATTTCGGGAAGGACCCGCGTTGCCGCCTGCTCGTCGTCGCCTCCGAGCACAACCCGGAGGGGGCGGTGGGCGGTATCTTTTTCTGGAGCGACGTCCTGGTCGTCAGCGGCGACAGCATCTCGATGGTCTGTGAGGCGTGCGCCAGCGGCAAGCCGGTGGTCGTCTTTGAGCCGCACACGAAGAACGCGCCCAACAAGGTCCAGCGTTTTCTGGACCTGATCGCCGGCAAACACTACATCAGACGGGTGAAGCCCAACGGGCTCTTGCCGGCCCTGGAGGAGGTCGTCCGCGGCCGGTCCGAGCAGCCCGTGCTCGATCCGAGGCCGCGCATCATCGAGGCCCTCAAGAAGCTCTTCTGATGCCGAAAAACTTCTGATCGTCTGAATGAAAAAGGAGCCTCCATTCGGCCTGCCGATAAGGAACGATGAAGATACTGCAGATCCTGCCTCAATTGGACGTCGGGGGCGTTGAGACCGGAACGGTGGACCTCGCCCGGTACCTGACGCAGCGGGGCTATGCCTCCGCGGTCGTCTCGACAGGGGGTGCCCTCGTGGGGCAGCTCGAGGCCGAAGGGATTCCCCATTATAAACTGCCCGTCGCCTCCAAGGCCTTCTGGGTGATGCTGCGGGCTTCACGCAGCCTGCGCCGGATCATCGCGCAGGAAAAGATCGATATCGTCCATGCGCGTTCGCGCGTGCCGGCGTGGGTGGCCTTCATGGCGACGCGCGGCACGGACGCGGTCCTCATCACCACCGCCCATGGCCATTATAGCCGTCACATCTTCAGCCCGATGATGGGCTGGGGAAAATTCACAATCGTGCCCAGCGGCGTGATCGGCCGCTACATGATGGCGCAGTTCAAGGTGCCCCGTGAAAACATCCGGCTCATCCCGCGCAGCGTGGACCTGGCGCGTTATCGCTTTCGCGGCGCGCCGCCCGAAAAAAGGAAACAGGGGCCCCTCTTCGGCGTGATCGGCCGCCTGTCGCCGGTGAAAGGGCATGTCTATTTCCTGAAGGCGCTGGCCCTGGTCCGGCGGGCCTCTCCGGACGCCCGCGCCTGGATCGTCGGCGGGGCCTCGCCGGGCAAAGAGGGTTATAGGGAGGAGCTGGAGGTGTGGTGCCGGCGCCTGGGCCTTGGCGGGGCGTTGACCTTTTGCGGTAACCGCGAGGATATCCCCGACATGCTCGCCGAGCTTGATTGTCTCGTCATGCCGTCGGTGGTCGAGGAGTCGTTCGGCCGCGTGATCATCGAGGCGCAGGCCATCGGCGTGCCGGTGGTGGCCTCGCGCATCGGCGGGATCAATGAGGTCATCGCCGACGGTGAGGACGGCCTGCTCGTCGACCCGCGCGACCACGAAGGGTTGGCCAAGGCCATGCTGGAGGTCTCAGGGGACCGTTCCCTCGCGATACGGCTCATCGAGAACGGACGCCGCAAGGTGGAGGCGCAGTATTCCCTGGAGCGCATGGGCGCCAAGACGCTCGCGGTCTATGAAGAGGCTTTTGGTAAGCCGCGCCTTTTGGTCATCAAGATCGGCGCCCTCGGTGACGCGGTCCTCGCGATCCCTTCGTTCAAGGCGATCAAGAGAGAGTTTGCCGCAGCGCACGTCACGTGCCTCGTCGGCCGGGAGGCGGAGGTGGTCTTGCGGCGTTGCCCTTTTGTCGACGAGCTGATCGTCTGCGATCTCCAGGATAAGCACCGGGGGGCCAGGGGGCTCTGGCGTCTGGGCAGGTGTCTCTTGCGCCGGCGCTTTGACAGCGTCATCGATTTCCAGAACAACAAGAAGAGCCACCTGTTGGGGTATCTTTCTTTCGCGGCCAAGCGCTACGGGTATGGCAACGGCAAGTGGGGTTTTTTTCTCAATAGGAAGGCCGTTGACAGCCGCGCGCCCATGGACCCGGTGCGCCACCAGTTCCAGGTCCTGAAGCTGCTCGGCATCGACTATCGCGGCGAAGAGCTGGAACTGTGGCCGTCTGCGGAGGACCGCGCGCGCGCGCGTCGCTTTCTTGAGGAGGGGGACTGGAAGGGGCAGCCGCTCGTCGGATTGAACGTCGGGGCCAGCCCGCGCTGGCGCACCAAGCGTTGGCCGGTGGAGCACTTCGCCGAGTTGTGCGGCCGGCTGGAAGAGCGGGGTTATGCCGTGGTCCTGACGGGCAGCCGCGCGGATGCCGGCCGCGCCCAGAAGATCCTCAAAAAGACACAGGCCACGCCGTTGTGCGCCGTGGCCCGGACGAGTTTTCTCGAGCTGGCGGCGCTGATGGAGTCCATGGACGTCTTCGTGACGGCCGACTCCGCGCCCATGCACGCGGCCGCGGCGATGAAGACGCCCTTCGTCGCGCTCTTCGGCCCGACCGACCCCCGCCGCCACGTGCCGGAGGGCGTGGCGTGCGTCGTCCTGCAAAAGGGCTGCCGGCCGTGCTACAAAGACACGTGCCCCAGGAAACGGTTCGTCTGCATGAAGACGATCGGGCCGTCGGACGTCCTGGCGGCCGTCGACGAGCTGATGAATAAATAGTGTCGTTTCTGCCGAACGCTTTATACTGTAAGGAGTTATAAATAAATTCATAATTTAGTTCTAAAGTTTTAAGATTCTTTGTTATCAATAAACTACGAGAAAAAACACAGTTAGCTTTTAGAATTATTGTATAACATTTTTGATATCAATAGGTTACGCAGAAACGACACTATTTATGACGATATTGTTGTTGGCGAATCACCTGAATACCGGGGGGATAACGGCCTACCTGCTGGGGTTGTGCCGGTGCCTGCACGGCCGCCACGAGATCCGTATGGTCGTCGCCTCGCGCGGCGGGAACTGCGAGAAGGATTTTATCCTGTTGGGGGTCACGTGTCTGCGCGTGCCGCTGACGACCAAGTGTGAGGTGAGTCCGAAGGTCCTCTGGGCGTATTGGAAGCTCGGGGCACTGGTCAGGGCCTTGAAGGTCGACGTGATCCACGCCAACACGCGCGTGACGCAGGTGCTGGCGGCGCTCCTGTCGCACAGGACCGGCATCCCCTATATGTCGACCTGCCATGGATACTTCAAGGTGCGCCTGTCGCGCCTGTGGTTGCCGTGCTGGGGCCGCAAGGTCATCGCGATCAGTGAGCCGGTGCGCCGTCACCTGATCGAGGACTTCAAGGTGGACCCTGAGCGGATCGTCCTGATCCGTCACGGCATCGATTTGAAACGTTTCAGGCCACACCATCCGCAGGAGAAGACGGCGCTGCGCCGTTTCTGGAGCATCCCGGAAGACAAGAGGGTGGTCGGTCACATCGGACGTCTGTCTGTCGTGAAAGGGCAGGTCATTTTTCTCGAGGCCGCCCACATGCTCCTGGCCCGGCGGCACGACGTCTTCTTTCTCTTGATAGGAGAGGGTCCGGAAAAGGCCGCGCTCCGGGCCGCTATGGAGCGCTGGGGGCTGGAGCCGCACGTCCGGCTCGTGGCTGCGACAAAGGACACGTCGCTGGCCCTGAGCCTCATGGACGTCTTTGTCATGCCGTCGCTGGAGGAGGGGCTCGGGCTCTCGGTCCTCGAGGCCCAGGCGCAGGGCGTGCCGGTGGTGGCCAGCCGCGTCGGCGGGCTACGTGATATCATCGAGGACGGGGTCACGGGCCGGCTGGTGGCGCCGCGCGATGCCGGGGGGTTCACCGAAGCCGTAGGCCGGCTCTTGGACGATGCCGCCGCGGCAAAGAGCATGTGCGAGGAGGCCCAGCGTCGGATGCGCACCACCTTCTCTGCGGAACAAATGGCCGAGGCGACGCGCGCGCTGTACACGACACTGTGAGGAACAAGGCTGCGCTATGAGGAATAAGGTTGCGATGATCTGGGTCCGCAAGACCCTGTTGTATGTCGGCGTCTTTTTGGGCACGGGCTTCCTGATCTGGGTGGGTTATCTCTGGAAGAGCGGGCCGGACGCCACGATCCTGATGTATCACAGCGTCGGGGAGACCTTTGCGGACACGCCGGGGCTTGGCATGACGACCGAGACGTTTGTCCGTCAGATGGCCTTTTTCAAGCGCCACGGCTACCGCGTCCTGCGGCTGACGGACCTCATTGAAAGGCTCAAGAGAGGCAAGCGGGTCGGCCCCAAGACGATCGTCCTCACCTTTGACGACGGCTACGAGGACAATTATACGAACGTCTTGCCGGTCTTGAAAAAGTACGGCTTTGCGGCCACCGTTTTTGTCGTCACGGATCTGATAGGCAGAGAGGCCCGGATGTTCGACCGGCCGGCGAAATTCTTGTCGGTCGCCATGATGCGGGAGATGGCGGACTCCGGTTTGATCGATTTCGGTCTCCACTCCGCGACCCACGCGTATCTGCCTGATCTGGACGGCGACCCGCAGGCCCTCTCCCGCGAGGTCGACGCCCCGCGGCGATTCCTGGAGGGATTGCTGGAGCGGCCGGTCCCCGTCTTTAGTTATCCCGTAGGCGGTTATTCCCGGGCCGTCCAGCAACGGGTCCGCGACGCGGGTTTTTGTGCGGCCGTGACGACCTATCCGAAAAAAGGATATATCCACGACGACCTCTTTGCCTTAAAGCGGGTCAAGATGAACGGCACGGAGCATCCGGTCGAGCTCTTTTTCAAGACGAGCGGCTACTACCTGACGATGAAGGAGATGGACGTGTGAGCGCGGCGGGGGTGCGGGCGATACAGGAGAAGATATTGATCGTCGAGGTCAACTGGCTCGGCGACATCCTCTTTTCGACGCCGGCGGTGCGCGCCCTCCGGCGCGACCACCCCAGGGCGTATCTGGCGGTCCTGGTCGTGCCCCGCGGCAAGCAGGTCCTCGCCGGCAACCCCTATATCGACGAGCTGATCGTCTTTGACGAAGACAAGAGGTACCGGGGGTGGCGCGGCAAGGTGCGTCTCGTCCGGGACCTGAGGGCCCGCCATTTCTCCCTGGCGTATGTCCTGAGGCCTTCGGTCTCGCGCACGCTGATCCTCTGGCTGGCGGGGGTGAAGCGCCGCATCGGTTTCGACAAGAAGGCGCCGTTTCTCCTGACGGAGGCCGTGGCGATGCCCGAGGACCCGGTGCTGCACCGCGGCGACGTCTATTATTATCTCGTCAAGCGCACCCTTATTCCCGCGTCCGAGCGTTACTGTGATTTTTACGTGGCCCCGTCGGACCGCGAGTATATCGATGATTTTCTGCGCAACCGCCGCTGTGGGGCCGGCAGGCCCTTTGCGGCGCTGCACGTCGGCGGGAACTGGGACCTCAAGCGCTGGCCCAAGGAGGCGTTCGTCGGCCTGCTCGACGCCCTCAAGGGGACCTATGGCGTTGACGTCGTCATCTCGGGGTCGCTCCTCGATGAACCGCTGGCGCGGGAGATCGCGGACCGCTCGGAGCACCGGCCCGTGATCGCCTGCGGCCAGACGACCTTGCGGCAACTGGGGGCGCTCTTCGAGAGGGCCGCCTTCGTCCTCTCGGCCGATTCGGGACCGCTGCATATCGCGATGGCGGTCAAAGCCCGGACCATCGGGCTCTTCGGCCCGACCGAGCCGCGCGTGACGGGCCCCCTCGGCTTGAGCGACCACGCGGTCCTGCGGCCGCCCGGCCTGACGTGCCCCGTGCCGTGCTATAACCTGTCGTGCGCCGATAATGTCTGCATGAGGTCCATCACCGTCGATCACGTCTTAAACGAAGCGGAGAACCGCGGATGGTTGAAGCGCCCCAAGACGTAAAGAAGGTCCTCTACATCACGATGAGCAACCTCGGCGACGTGCTGATGGCGCTGCCGGCCTTTGACTTCCTGCGGCGCACCTTCCGCAGGGCGCGCATCACCGTCATCGCGGGGACGCGCACCAAGGTCCTCTTTGAGACGCACCCCGACGTCGACCGTCTGATCGTTTATGACAAACGCTCTTCTCTGGGTGCCAAGAGGGCGTTGTTCCGGGAACTGCAGGCGGAAGGATTTGACGTCGTCATCGACCTCAAAAACTCTTTTTACCGCTGGGGGCTGCGGGCCCGCTACAAGAATCCGGCATGGGTGCGCATGCCCTCCTGGATCGTGCACTCGCGCCACGAGCACCTCTACAAGACGGTCCTGGCCGTGGGCGGGCGGGGCATCTCGAAAGAGGAGTTTCTGGCCCTGGACGCCCGGCGCAACCCGTCGTTCATCCGGGCCGCGGACCACGGTTATGTCGACGGCCTCCTCGCCGGAAGGGGCATCGCCAAGGCAGACACCTTCGTGCTGGTGGCCCCCGGCGCGCGCAGCGACCTCAAAAAGTGGGACATCAGCGGCTACGCGCAGGTGATCCGGGAGCTGCCGGCTGCCGTCAAGCTGCCCGTCGTGGTCATCGGAGACCGCGGCGACCGGACGGTGATCGAAGGGGTGGTGCGGGATGCCGGCGCCGGCGTCGTGGCGCTGATCGACCAGACGGACTTCAGCCAGTTGGCGGCGCTGGTGCAGCGCGCCCGGTTCATCATCTGCAATGACAGCGGGGTCCTGCACCTGGGCAGCTACCTGGGCGTGCCCGTCATCGGCATCTACGGCCCGTCGAACGAGCGGCGCTACGGCCCGTGGTCGGCCGAGAGCCTCGTCGTGCGCAAGCACGTTGCGTGCGCGCCCTGCGAGAAGGCGCATTGCGCCCGGGGCCGCGTGTGCATCAAGACGATCCGGCCCTACGACGTCCTCCTGGCGGTGCGGGTGTTGATGCAGGGCCAGGCCGAGCGTGTCCGTCGGACTCCCCTCAAGCGTATCCTCTTGGCGCGCACGGACCGCATCGGCGACGTGCTCTTGGCCACGCCGGCCATCAAGGCGCTGCGCACGCACTATCCGACGAGCTACATCGCGATGCTGGTCTCGCCTACCACCCGCCAGATCGTGGAGGGCAACCCGTATCTCGATGAGGTGATCGTCATGGACAAGCGCGGCCGCCATCGCGGCTTCCTGGCGACGTGGCGGCTCGCCCAGGTCCTGCGCCGCAAGGACTTCGACGTGGCGGTGGTCCTGCATCCGACGGTTCGCGTGCACCTGTTGTGTTTCCTGGCCGGCATCCGGGAGCGCATCGGTTACGACAGAAAGGCCCCGTACTTTCTGACCCGCAGCGTCCCCCATAAAAAACAAGAAGGCAGAAAGCATGAATTGGAGTATAATTTTGATTTGTTGGAGCCCTTAGGCATCACGACGGTCGAGCGTGAGATCACCATGCCCATCCGGATGGATGCCGAGCGTGCCGTGGAGCTCCGTTTGAAGGAGGCGGACGTCGGGCCGCACGTGTCCGTCGTCGCGATCAACCCCGCGGCCAGCGACCTCTCGCGGCGCTGGCCCACCGAAAAATTCGCCGCGCTCATCGACCGGCTGGGTCAACTGCCGGGCGTGCGGGTCGTCGTGGTCGCCGAGGCCGCCCACCGCGCCGTGACACAAGAGCTTGTGTCGATGATCCACGTCCGTGCCGTTGATTTTACGGGCGCGTTCGATCTGAGCCAATTGGCCAGCCTCTTCAAGCGGTGCCGTCTGGTCGTCTCCAACGACTCCGGGCCCGTCCACCTGGCCGTCGCGGTCCACACGCCCGTGATCGCCATCTTCGGCCGCAATCAGGCGGGGCTGAGTCCGGAGCGCTGGAGACCGCTTGGGCCGCGGGACGTCGTCGTCCACAAGAAGATGGAGTGCAACCCATGCCTGGCCCATGCGTGCGTGCGGGGTTTCCAGTGCCTGGAGGCGATCAGCGTCGAGGAGATCTTCCGGCACGCCCAGAGGCTTCTTGAGGATCCAGCACCGTAACCGGTGTCGAGAGAAAAGGGCGCTGGTCCGACGAATAAGTCGGACCGTTTGGCGGGGCCGCCGAGTCCGAGGCGGCGCGGCCCATCCGCGCGCAGCGGAAGGGGTCCCACGGGGGGATGGGTGGAGCGA
>Ga0315545_1000549_pt1 | contig 39297 bp, 42 predicted proteins | sample SalMarSW160210MG_FD_203096 | JGI IMG/M metagenome (GOLD analysis project Ga0315545, IMG submission 203096) | Salt marsh sediment microbial communities from the Plum Island Ecosystem LTER, Massachusetts, United States - Salt Marsh Sediment SW1602-10 ...
TCAGTACGTGTATTTCGGCTTGGAGGAAAGGGTGGAGTCCAGACTTAACCCCGCTCGGATACTTTTCGATGAGTATTCGCGGGATGAGCTATTTGGCATTTTGGACCAGCGTGCCCAATACGCCCTCGTTCCCCGGACCTACAACGAGGCTCTCCTGCACGTAATTGCCCAGCTTGCGGACGGGGATGCCAGAATAGCCATCCAGACCCTGAAGAACGCGGCCTACCTGGCGGAAAAGGAGGATCACGAAAAGATCACGGCCTCGCATGTAAAGTGTGCGTGGAATTCCGCGAAGGACTTGAAGAAGACCTATCTGCTCCGCAAGCTCACCGATCATCACCGTCTGTTGTATGAATTGATTGCGAAGAACCCAGGTATTTTATCTGGTAATCTGTGGCGGCTGTATCTGAAGACGTGCGAGGCTAGGGACATTAAGCCGATAGCGGTGAGGACATATTCGGACTACTGCAACAAACTTGCGGAGCTTGGATTAGTCGAGGCAAAGAGGGCCGCGATCCAGGGGAAGGTGAGGGAGTTCCGCATCGTGAGCTAGATCGCTTAGTACTTCGCCATCTCCTCAGCGCCAAATTGCCAATAAAAGTAGTCAATCCTCTCTAAAATGTTTTTCTATAACTAACCAATGTTTATCACTTAATACCGAGTTCTTTCATTGCGGTGAGAAAGAAATCGAGAGAATTCCTTACCTTTTCTGTTCCTATCTTCTCAGCTTCTTTGGTATAAAAACCCCTTCTTTCCAGATTCTTGATCCTTTCAAAAGCATCATTAAGGGCAGTTTCCAGACCCCATTTATTTTCCCCGGCAAAAATAAAGAACCTTGCTATCCCCACTGCTCCAAAGGAATCCAGCTTGTCGGCATCGAACAATATCTTTTCCTCAATTGTTTTAGGGCTTTTCTGGGAGAAGGTGGAATGGGTTTCTATACATCTTATTATCTTTTCCCTCTCTCTTTTCGAAAATCCCGCTCTTTTTAGAAATTCTTCGGGTAATTTTGAGCTGAAATGCTCTTTTTCACTTCGGTCTATGTCATGCAAAAGAATAGCCGGAATAAGTATATTAAGGTCAGGCTTTTCGTTCTCAGATATCCTCAAAGCATAATCTAGAGTTCTTTGGATGTGATCCCAGCCATGCGAAGGGGATTTGTACTTATGGTAATGTTCCTTCAAAAGCTTCTCTAAAGACCTAATTTGTGAATTCATAGTTTATTTTAGCTCTTGAAGAAATAAAAGTTATATTCCAAAGGTTCTGTTTCTCCTACTGTACTCGTCCAGGACTTTTTGGATATCCTCCTTAGATAACTCCGGGAAGAATTTGGGTATGAACTCAAATTCAGTATATTGCATCAGGAAAAAAGGTCCGTCCGATATCCTCTTCTCCTTGGCTGTTCTTACTAAAAAATCGATCGGGGTATTAATCATACAGTTTCTAATTATATTATTGAAGTTCAGTTTCTCTCCTGATTCTATCGTTTTCTTTATGGCCCTTAGCAAATCTCGAGTTCCTGAATAACCAAGCAAAAGATTAAATCTCCGCTTGGTATAATCCTTTGTTTCCGATTCAATACTATGGATAGCTTCTTGATAATAACGAGGTAAGAGATGCCTTTCTCCCGATACGAGAACTCTAATATTATTTTCATGTAACAGGAGATCCTGACTAAAATCTATCAAAGTCCTAGCCTGCACATCAAGAATAGGCTTTAAATCATTATCGTTCCTCTTTGTAAGGTTGGCATAAGATAAGCCAAAGAATGTGAATTAGTTTATCTTATCATCCACTAATATCCATTCTACAAGGCTTCTCGCTGTTCTCGCTGCCTGCTCATAAGCCTCTCTGAGTGACAAATTATGCTTTTTGGCATATCTTCTGTCGCCGTCAGGGATTAATAAAACATGCATTATACTACCTTCTTCTCTATTTTCTTCGCTCTTTTTACCATATCAATTGTCCACATAACTTTCTCGGGTGAGAATTTTTTGGTGTATTTTACTATATTCTCTTCCGATGTGCACAGGAAAACACACTTTTTGGTATTTTTCTGAGCCATACAGTTTAGTTCAACGGCATAAGTCTTCCTTTTTGTATAATATTCTTGAGCTCCCGCAAATAAACCAGCCAGCATCCAATCAACGGGATATTTTTGTGGCCCATATCTGTTCTTCACCTCTTGGGCAAAAGTAGAACTCTCCGCTTCTAACAACATAAAATTCTTGTCTTCATCAACCTTTATTGTCTTGAATTTCCCCCAACCAAAAGCGTTTAATACCTTGCAGGAAATATCCACAACATTAACTAGCGTTTTCTTTAGAGGAATACCATGCGTTTGGACAAAATCCCCTCCCATGAACTTGCTGGCCAGGAACTCGGCAATACCGTAATCAAGGCCAAAGACTTGGGAAAGATGGACATACTCTTTAGCCAAATGGGGAAGGAAATAAAGAACGACACTTTCCTCGCCAAATCTTATATATTCGTCTTTAAACTTGAGATAATGAAACATCCCAAATTCTTTGAGCAAGTCCAGCATAATCATTCTCCATGATTTCACCTTTTAGTCTTCCAAGGGTTTGATGGACAACCCATTCTTATTTATTTCCATAGGGAATATATCCAAGGGATGGTCTACCCTTCTCATTTTGATTACTTCTAATGTTCTGGATACCTTTGTTTCCAACTCACTGATCTTTATCTTAATCACCCCATCGGAGATAAATTTCAAAACCTCGCTGGCAACTTGGAAATCCTTCCCATCTTCCGAGAGCAACAAAACTGTTTGACCTGCCTTCCTTAATTCTCCTGCTAATTCATACAACCCTCTTCTCACATCAGCAAGAGAAGGAGTAAAAAGCGAAAGTTGAGAGCTACGTGCTAGAGGGGCTTTCCATCTTGGTTTGGTGATATATAAGGACAAGCATGTTACTGTATCCAGAACTAACCTGTCTGGCTTCTTTTTCTTGATAGTATTCACTATGTTCTTAAAAGTCTTGTCAAAGTTGAAGGGCACCATGGTCAATATAGACAAGTTTTTCTGCCTATCTAAATCCCAACCAAAACCCAATGCCGTCTTTTTAAGACTTTCCATTGGTTCTTCAAAAGAGATATAGAGGACTTTTTCTTTATTTTTGGCACCTTCCCTGGCAAATTGGAGACCAAAAGTGGATTTACCTGCTCCTGCATCCCCAATGACTTCGATCAAAGAACCCTTTTCAAAACCACCTTGCAGTATTTTATCCAAGTATGAAATACCTGTCTTGATTTTTGTATTCATTATTATCACAAATATATTTTTGGATTCCGGGCTTTATATATTTATTCGTATCGGCATCACCCGCAAGAGGTGGGCAAAACAGCCAAAAAACAAAGGTTTCAAATCTTCTTTATGAAAAACGAAAACATTGATGAAATAAGGGTGCCAGAGTGGGTGAAATTCGTAATGTCCTGTGTTCAGGTCCACCAACCTGCTCTCCGCAAATATATGCTCAAAGAAAAAACTGAAGAAACGAAAACACCAGAGTGGGTGAAGTTCGTGATGTCCTGCGTTCAGGCCCGCCAACCTGCTCACAAAAAAGCTTAAATACTTCTTCCGCCAATTATTTCTTGAGAGGTACGCATTATCTGTGAAAAAAGGGCATTACACTTTTCGCTTCATGCCCGGCAGGGGCATGGCATGAAAAGCACAATGCCTACGTGCCTCTCTTAAAGATGTCCGTAGGTATTCACTCATGCCAACTGAGTCTGAGGCAGCAGATAGAGAATTGAACAATGCCAAGAAAAGGGTCCAAAGGTTAGATACATCCCCCCGCAATCGAAAGGACATCTTGGATTTTGCATCTTTCTGCTTCGCAGAGGGTCTGAGCACTCGCCGTGTGATAAAATATATGAGCACTCTTTGCACTATAGCTAAGCGACTTCGCAAAGAGTTTCGCAAGGTCACTCGTGCGGATATACAAGCGTTAGTAGAAGGAATCGAACGTTCAGACTATTCTGGTTGGACCAAGCGTGATTTCCGTATTACCCTGAAGAAGTTTTTTCGCTGGCTTCGGGGCACGGAAGAATATCCAGATGAAGTAAAGTGGCTACGCACAGGCTTCCACGATGAACGCCAGAAGTTGCCAGAAGAATTGCTCACCCCGCAGGAAGTGCAGGCAATGATTGTAGCAGCCCGGACCGCCCGCGACAAAGCCTTGATTGCTTCACTTTACGAAAGCGGGTGTAGAATAGGTGAGCTTCGCTCACTTCGCATCAAGCAGTTACAGCAGCACTCCTACGGTTTTCAAATCACAGTCGAAGGTAAGAAACGCCCCAGGCGACTCTTGCTTATCGCTTGTGCTCCCTACCTTACTACTTGGCTAAATCAACATCCTAGAAGGGAAGACCCGAACGCCCCTTTGTGGATTAAATCAGACCACCGTGCCACGCAGCTCTCCCACGCCCGGGTTACGCATATTCTCAAAACATCTGCTAAGCGAGCGGGAATTTCCAAGGCTGTGAACCCTTACAACTTTCGCCACAGCAGAGCCACCCACCTTGCCAATCACCTTACTGAAGCTCAAATGAATGTGTACTTAGGATGGGTCCAGGGCTCTGACATGGCTTCAAGGTATGTGCACCTCTCCGGCCGAGATATAGACCATGTCTTGCTCAAACTCAACCACATACCCACTTCTGAGGAAGATAAGGCCAAAGACAACTTCTCCCTAAAGTCCTGCGCAAGGTGTAATCTCAAGAACCCACCAGGCCACAAGTTCTGCTCCCGCTGTGGTGCCATCTTGGACGAAGAGACTGCCCGAGAGGAAATGAAGAAAAACCTATACAAAAGCGGAGCAAGTGGAGTCATGGAGAGGCTTATTCGGGATGACGAGTTCCGGGCTATGCTCGAAAGGAAAATCGAGGAACTCGGCAAAGATAACAGGTAGAGTGCTTATTCTCGTCCAGTAACTTCTTTTTCTCCTTCATCTGCACGAATAGCAAGCCCTCTCTCCGACAGCCTAAAATGCTGACCTGCCAATAGGCTGTCATGACAAGCGACTATCGTTCTGATCGTCCCCGCCCCAGAAAATGTAGCAAGTGTATCTGCGGGATTGAGAATGACAGGGGCATCTGGTGTGCAATACTCAAGAAAATCCCTACTCCAAGGGAGGTCAAACGCTGCCGCCGCTTCTGCCCGAAGGTGATACTAGATGATGCTGAAAACGATGCTTAAGAGAAAGAATTTCAATTCACGCTTCCTCGCAATCACGCCAAACAATCAGCAGGAGATATACCGGGTTTGCCCTGGTGTTAAGCTCAGGGATTGCCTAGGCTTTACCTAGCGGGGGAGGAGGAGGTATCTTATGAGAGGAGTTATCGAGCAGATTTGGGAGAATGAAACCCGCAATGGCAAGAAATACCTTACCGTGCGGATAGACGGCGAACGATACAGCATCTGGGATAAGAAGAACTTCGACGACCTTCAGGAAGGAAAAGAAATCGAATATGAATTTCGCCAGAGCGGGAAGTACAAGCACCTCACGGATGTCAAACCAGTAGGGGAAGAAAAAGGTTCAGCGGAGCAAGGAGAGCTAACCTACAGACCAAGTAACAAGGATATACATATCACCAGGATGAGCTGCCTGAAATCAGCCACCGAGATCGTGGCGCCTGTTTACATGGATATAGAGAGCAAGCAGGAGCTGGTCATAGAACTCGCCAAGCGGTTTGAACGCTACGTGTTCGAGGATGACCTCGGAGCTTTAACTCAGGAAGATGAAGGTGAGCAGGATGCAGGGAAGAGTGGATAAAATCTGGCACAACCAGAGGACAGACGGCTCTGAGTACTGGGCACTGTCCATTAACGGTGAGCGTTACACCATTTGGGAAAAGGACCTCATAGCAGACATCAAGGAAGGAGACTTGGTCGAGTTTGCCTTCACCTTTTCCGGTCGCTATCGCAACCTCACCGGGATCAGGCGACTGGCCTCTTCAGCCTTCACCACCGCAGACAAACTCGTTTCAGACCCGACATCCCTGCGAATAACGAGGATGAACTGTCTCCGGACCGCCGCGGAGATGCTCAAGGACACCACCTTGCTCCCAGAGCAGAAAGTCTCCTTGGCTATAACCATGGCGCAACAGCTCGAAAACCATGTCTTGGGTAACCCGGAGAATTCTGAATTGCAAGAGGTGATGAGACAAAAGGAAGACGACTGGCCAGACCTTCAAGACCAGCAGGAGGGAGGAGCATGAACGATGAACCTCACTTGTCGGTCAGCCAGCTCAGGACATACATGCAGTGCCCTTTGCAGTATTTCTTCCGCTACGTCTGCGGAGTGGAGAGACCCCCTACTCCCGAACTCATTCTGGGCCGCACTATCCACGAGACGTTGCACGACAACTACCGCCAGAAGATTGAAAGCCATCGCGATTTGCCCCTTTCCCAGATTACGGACATCTTCAGCGACCACTGGGACAGGGAAGTCAAGGAAGCCGAGTTTCAAGATGATGAGAACTCCGGACACTTCAAGGACCAGGGCATCCAGTTGCCTACCGCCTACCACCAAGGTGTCTCCCCCGTGGTCCAGCCCATTGAAGTGGAGAAGGAATTCCTTTTTGATACCGGAGTTACCGAACTGCCGCTGAAAGGCTACATAGACCTCATTGACGACCAGCACTACATCATAGACCACAAGACCAGCAAGCGGAGCTTCCCCAAGGACGCCGCTGATAGGAACATCCAGCTGACCGCCTATGCCTTGGCCCATCGGAAACTTTACGGAGACAAAGAGAGAGGCGTGAGGATGGATATAATGGTAAAGACCAAACAGCCCAAGATACAGCAGCTGCAGTCAACCAGAAGTCAGGCGGATATAGACCGCTTCCTGCGCCTCGCTAAGAATGTCGAAGATGACATAAAGGCTGGCATCTTCTACCCGAATGAGAACTATATGTGCAGTCCCTGTGGGTACAGGGAAATGTGCGATGAGTGGTAGAAAGTTTTTACCCCGTGCTGCTAATCTTTCCTTGGCGAAACAATCCTGGTGGGCAGCCTGCCTCTTTTAACCTTTTGAGTGAGGCTTTCTAAGAAGGGGTTATTTTTAACTAAAGTCTTTTTTTTCTACTATTACTTACCCCTCTTCCAAGGCTTCCAGGGGCTTCCTGGTGGCTCTCCGTTGATTTTAGAAATGATGTCAAACATCAATCTCCATTCCCTATCTCTTCGTAAGGCTTGCTCATCCACTTGATCTCCTCTTCTGTGGGAACCTGGTAGCCGCCCGCAACCCTGCCATTGGTAAGCTCCCTCAGTGCCCTTGGATCGATCATAGATGCAGGATTGAGTGAAGGAGCAGGCTGGAAACTGCTGGAATATCCTGCAAGCCCTGGGTTGTTGAGCTGGGCTGCATTGGGGGTGATGTTGAAGCTGACCTTGGCGCCGCCCGGAGGCATGCCATACATCCCCTCAGTGTAGGCAGGAAGGGCAGTTCTTATAGTGTCGTTGGCTATTGCGTTCATTGTCCTCAGGTTGTTGATGTGCTGGCGGTGTAGCCTGAGTATAATCCACAAAATCCCAGCCGCGAAGATGATGACTAAGATAGCCCAGTAAATCATCTTCTTCTCTTCCATAGTGAAAGCTTGCGACATCGAATTTGCCAGCGACACGAAAAAGGCAATGACCAAGATAGAAATCAATATCGCTATCGTCGCGCCGATGAAAATGGCTATGATTTGCCCGGTAGTGAGGCCATTTTCTCTTTCCATTTTGATTTTCCTCCTTTTGTTAGAACTTCGTTCACTTCGTTCTTATCTCATTTTTTGGCTGAAAACTGGCAGAAATCGTAAAATGACTGATGCACGAACGAAGCCAAAAGTTCAGCTCTGCAAAGACTTTTTTGCCTCGTTCAGGCCCAATAAATAGAACACTTCGTTCAGCCTTCGTTCGTTCACTTTGTTCGTATCGGTTTTGTATCTTTTCGGTAAAATCACCTTGAGTTTATTCAAGCTCTCCATAATATTGGCAGCCGTCCTGGAACCGAATCCCAAATCTTTCACAAGCTTTTCCCGCGACGCTTCACCCCTGTCGCGAAGGTAGAACCAGACCTCGACTGGGATATTCTCAGCCTTTATCTTTTTCCTCTCCTTCAGGCCTCTCATTTCGTCAGGTTCTCTTTCTTCTCTCAGCTTTTCAAGGGGAGAAAAGATATCCCCGCTCAGCAAGATAAGCCTTGGCTTTTCCATACTTTCTGCTGTCCTGGGTAAAGCTTTAATCCTGCTGGGGTTGACAAGAGGGGTCTGAACCCGCTGGTTTCTGGGCCCCAGCACCACGACAGCGTCGCCTTCACCTTCAAGAAGATGGCAGTCAAGCTTGGGATGTCCTGAAACCAGGGCACTTTCTCTGGCGTTCCAGACCTGGAAGATAACCCTGAAGGTCAAGTTCTGCCTGATTACCGGGGAGCCTCCGAAGACGTCCTTGCTCCCGGTCTGGGTTGCCAAAACCAGGATTATCCCTTCGCTCCTTCCCCTTTCAATCAGACGCTCCACATAAAAGGTAGCCCTCTTCTTCTTAGCTAAAAGATTGGTGAACTCGTCAAGCACCACCACTACCCTCTCGCCTTTCATCACCCGTTTGCTCCTTAGCTCCATCTCCACCTCAAGTTCGGAAAGCATGTGGGTTATGATGTCCGGGTCATCGGTTATCGGGTAAAGCAGGGGTTTAGTCCCTTCGAAATCAGCGAAGTCCATAATCTTGGGGCTGTAGATTACGAGCCTCGTGCTGCCATCGGTGCGTTCCGCAATCTGCGTTATGATACAGCGCAGGAATTCGCTCTTACCGCTTCCGCTGGTACCGAATATTCCGAGATGGGGCGCCACATTAGTCCCCAGCTTCTGCATCACCACTTCCCCTTTCGGGCTTACGCCCAAGATGATGTTCAAGGGGTTGTCAAGGGCCCTTGGACGGAAGCTCCGCACCCTCTCCGTAACGCCCGTCAGGGTCACCAGTTGGCGGTGAGGGGAGGGAATCATTAACTCATAGCATCCATTTCCGAGCGTGAGCGAGACTTTAGCTGGCTTAACGCCGAGGGCGACCGCAAGCTCCTCTTGATACTTGGCAATGTTCTTGACATCGGGGATACTGCTGTAGATGGGGAAGGTAAGGTGTCTCGGTCCGATGATGGGCTTCCCGACAACGACATTCTTTTCAAGCAGAGAGAAAACGTCGTAAATCTTATCTATGCAATACAAAAGATAAATGCGCATAATTTTTCACCTTTTTCTAATCTGTGCTTGTCTTAAACCAAAAAATCTGATATAATAGCAAATGGCTAGAGTGGCCAGCGATGGTGCTTTAGCTGGTGGGAGCCTTAGTTCTCCTGGGTAAGGTGTTTCTAAGGCCCCCACCTCAAAATGAGAGTTGATGATCGGAAAAGTCCTAGCCTTCTTCTTTCAAGATTTCTTTTATCTGGGTCAGCTTGAACCCCCTTTCTTTGAGTTCGCGGATTCGGGCTATCTTTTGCATCGCTTCTTCCCTTCTGAACATTCTCAGCCCTCCAACATACTCGGGTGTCAATATCTCCCTATCACAGTAATATCTGATCGTCGATATGGGCAACCCACTCAGCTTCGACAGCTCTCCGATGGTGAGCAGTTCCTTTTTCTCTAAGCTCATAGATGTTTCCTTTCAGCTTCTAATGGGCAGTCGATTTACTGTGGATAGTTTTCTTAACTATACCACAAATTCCTAGAAAAAGCAACAGGATTACAAAAAAAATATTCTAACAAATTCACAGCTACCACAAATATAAAAGCTCTCCAATAAACTGGAGAGCTATCTTTTTGCCTCCCTTCAGGCCCCTTTCAATAGAGCCTATCACTTCAACTGCTGTGATTCTGTAGTCTCTTGCAGAATATGTTTTTCGAGCAATTTTTCAAAGACAATCTCACCTCAAAATTGGTGTTGGAAATAGATATCTTTAAGTTCACTTATAGTGAGATTTTTCTACCTTCGGATCCTTACATTTAGCTACAGAGATAGCTCTAAAAGTCAGTTATAATGTGTTTCGATATTTAGGAATATCGAAGTAAATAGGATGTAAAGATTAAGGAGCAATAATTATCTTGATAGCCTCCTTTCTTTCTAATATCTTCAATGCCTCTAAATAATCAGTTAAAGGCATTGTCTTAGTGGTTAATTTCTTAACATTGACCATCCCTTTTTCCAGGAGGCGAACTGCTGTTTCAAAGTTCTTCATTGGTTCCTTCCCCATGATCTTGGCATTCTTTATTACTAATTCGCGGTGAAACCAGATCGATTGGTCTACTAAAAAGTCCTCATCTGTATAACCAAAGATAATCACCTGTTCACCGGCTATCTGGAAAGAATTTTGGATTGATTTCGGATTCCCTGAACAATCTACAACCGTATTCACCTTAGAAGCAACTAACTCTTTGAAAGCATCTTTATCTTTAGGATTGATAACTTTATCCACTCCTAACTCTTTGCTCAACTCCAATCTATCATCAATTACATCTATTCCTACGATCTCGGTAGCTCCACTTATTTTTGCTAATTGAACAGCTATTAATCCTGCTCCCCCTAGTCCAGAGATCGCAGTACTTTTTCCTAATAGTGATCCAGCTAACCTGAAGGCATTGACCAGACAGGCGACCAATTCCCCAAAGGCAGCCTCCTCATACGAAAGCTGAGGCTTAAATTTGACTACTAGATGAGGATCACGAAGGACATACTCCGCATGTAATCCTCCTCCCCAACCAGTCATTGCTACTCGATCGTCCTCTTTAAGTTCAGTTACATTCTTTCCTACCTTTACAACTCGACCAGCTCCCTCATGTCCTGGATCCCCTAGAGAGCACGGATATCCTCTCCACATACTCTCTTTATATAAACCTTTATATACTTTTATCTCATGCATACTGCATATAGAGATTGCCTCAACTTTGACCAGCACCTGATCATCGCTAGGTTCTGGTATTCCAACATCTACTATCTCCAATTGATAAGGAGCGTTTATTCTAAGTGCTTTCAATTCTACTACCTCTCTCTCCTAATTTTGAAGATAACCGCAATTATCATATCCTTATAGTATCTCTGGATAGGATTCCCTGACTATTTCCCTTAAGTATTCCAAGCTCTCCTTTAGTGCCTGATCGGGATTCTCTGTCGGATGAATATCGAAAGCCAGATACCCCTTATAACCAACATTTTTAAGAGCAGTTATAAATTTAGAGAATCCCTCTCGTCCGATAGTTCCTTTCCCCAGCGGCCTAGCTTGATCTGCCGTAGCGTCGTTATCATCTAAGTGGACATAGACTAGTTTGTCTCCTACCTTCTCAACAGCCGCTCGCAGATCCTCACGGACAAGGTGATGATGTCCACAATCAATATTTGCACCAACCCCGGGAACCTCCCTGGATAGAAGGATGAAGGAATCGGCATTTGCTATAAATGTTCCCGGCTCCGGCTCTATAGCAAAGGTTACCCCTTGCTCCTTAGCATAAGCAACGCTCTCTGCCACAAATTCAACAGTCCTCTGCCAGGCATCTTTGAATGATACCCCATCTGGTAAGGGGACAGTTATGCTAGTGACAATCTTCCCACCTAGCTTACGGCAAAGATCAAGAGAATCTTTCACGTATTGAATGGCTGACTTTCGCTCATCCACATCATCGTTACACATTCCTACGGGATGAAGATCAATGGTTACGAAGGTGAGATCTCCCTCTTGAGCTATCTTCTTCAACTTTGAGATCCTCTCATCATTAAAGGAACTGACCCCATTGCTGGGAAGTGCAGAGCGTTTCGCCATCTCATCCATCCAGACCCAGATCTCAACCCCATCTCCTCCTAAAGCAGATATCCTTTTTAATGCTTCCTCCAAGGGCAATTTGTCCTTAACTCGACTTTCCCAAGCCCATGCTGGAAAACAGAATTTCATAAGAAAATACTCCTTTCGTTATGGAAGATATTTAATACTCTATCCTTTCAATCCAGTTAGAGCGATCCCCTGAATAAAGGTTCTTTGAGTGAAGAAAAAGAGGATAATAATAGGGATCGTTATCGCCGTAGAAGCAGCCATCAGCAGAGCCCATTCGGACTCGTGCTGTCCAACAAACTGCTGTAATCCGATAGCAACCGTGTAATTTAACTCATCATTTATATAGATCAATGGCCCTAAGAAGTCATTCCATCTGCCTAAAAATTCGAAGAGAACTACTACAGCTAAAGCCGGCTTTGAGAGAGGGATAATTATCCTGGCATAAATCCCGAACTCGGAGCATCCATCTATCTTGGCCGCATCCGATAACTCTTTCGGTATAGTCATAAAGAATTGGCGGAGAAGGAATATAAAGAAGGGACTTCCGAAGAAGGCAGGGACGATAAGAGGTTTGAAGGTACCAACCCACCCTAAACGCCTAAACAATATGAAAAGAGGGATCATAGTAACCTGAAAGGGAAGCATCATAGTGCTTAAGACTAGGATGAAGACCGCATTTCTCCATTTCCACTCCATCCGGGAGAAAGCATAAGCTACTAAGGAGCTCGAGATCATAGTTCCTATAACACAGAGAATACAATAAAATAAAGTATTCTTTAAATAGGTCAGGAAAGGGAAGATCATCAAGGCCCGAGGGAAATTGCTCCATATTACAGGATTTGGAATCCAAACCGGTGGGATGTTAAAGATCTGAAGATCCGATTTTAGAGAGGTGGAGAGCATCCAAAAGAAAGGGAGCATAAAGAAGAAGCCCGAGGAGATCAGGATTATATGCGTTATTCCTTTTCCTACTCTATTTTGAAAGCTTTTACTTTTGAATAGGACGAAGCCCTTTTTCGAATTTACTTGCATAGTTACTTCCCTCCATAATATACCCATCTTGCCGAGCTTCTCAAGATCAGAAGTGTACAAGATAAGATAAGGAAGAACAATAGCCAGGCTAAGGCACAGGCATATCCCATCCTAAAGTATTGAAAAGCGTTGCGATAGAGGTAAAGGGAGTAGAATAGAGTGGAGTTTATAGGGCCTCCGCCAGTCATAATATAAGCTTGGGTAAAATATTGAAAGGAGCCAATTAGCCCCATTATTACATTGAATAGGATAACTGGGCTCAACATCGGGATAGTTATAAAGATGATCTTGTGCCACCACTGGGCGCCATCTATATCCGCTGCTTCATATAATTGTTGAGGGATCCCCTGCAATCCAGCAAGGTAGATGATTATTGCCCCTCCAACTCCCCAGAGGCCCATCAGGATGAGAGCTGGTTTGGACCAAGTCGGACTAGCTAGCCAGGAGATGTGAGGAAGTCTAAATAATCTGAAGAGGTTATTTAAAATTCCATGAGAGGGATTAAAGATCCATAGCCACACTACCGAGGAAGCTACTACCGGAACTATGGATGGTAGGTAAAAGATGGTGCGATAGAGTGCTACCCCTCTGATCTTGACATTTAGCAGAAGCGCTAAGGTGATGCTCATAAGCGTTCCTAGGATAATTGAGAAAGAGGCGAAATATAAGGTGTTTACGAGAGCTGTCCAGAAGAGATCATCCTCAAAGAAGAGCATCTTATAGTTATCCAACCCGATCCATTGAGGAGGAAGCATCCCTCCATAGCGAGTGAAGCTATAGCGAAGAGAAGATAACATCGGATAGACCACAAAAAGTGTAAAACCTATTATCCAAGGTGACAAAAATAATAACACATTTCTAACATTTCTTACCTTTAATCTACTTCCCCTTATCACAATCGCCTCACCCTCTTAAATTTAGGATATTTTGGGGTCTGTCAGGTAGGAGCCTGGCAGACCCTCTAGTTCTACTTACCTTTGAGTGCTCTATCCAGCTCCTTCTGAACCTTAGCGGTGACGTCGTCCATTGCCTGCTGAGGTGTCTTCTTCCCCCAGCGAACGGCATCATACGCTGCCGATAGCTCGTTTTGATATAGAATGGTTACCGGGGTAAAGGGGGCTTTCTTCACGTTAGGGGAACCTAGAATATCCACAAAATTCACGAAGCCTGGAGCCATCCCCTCCAAGAATTCCTTGGAGTGAGCAGCCTCTATATGGGTGGGAGTAGAGCCTCCTGTTCCCGCGGCTAAATCTAAAACCTGCTGTTTCTCCATAGCCCACCTGATGAATACCCAAGCCTCATCAGGATTCTTAGCTCCCGTTGGAATCAGATAAGCGTTGCCTTCGGTGAAGGTACATTTCTCTCGCCCACCTGGTGGATAGGGAAGAGGAGTCAGGCCAAATTTTATCTTGGAGTAACGGGCCTGATTCTTAAGAGCCCACTGTCCGAAATACCACATCGCGATCTTGCCTGTGTAAGTGGGTCCCTCAGCGATGGTAGACCCTGGATAACCTCCAGCTTGTAGGGCACTAGTAGCGAAATCTGATAACTTCTGCATCCCATATTTATTGACATAGCTATCCAATTCCCACTCGAGTTCCTTCATGATCTTCGGATCATTTGCGGTTATCTTCTTGTTAGCCTCATCGTAGAATTCCCCTCCGAAGACATATCCCCAAGTGAATATCCACCAGGGTCCCGGAATCCAGGGAGCAAAGCCCAATCTCTCAATAGTTCCATCGGCCTTAACCTTTGTCAACTTCTCTGCATAAGCGTCCAGCTCAGCAATGGTGAGAGGCGGCTTGTTCGGATCCAATCCCACTTCCTCCATGACATCTATATTGTAGTGAAGGAGCCAGCTATTAAGAGACCAAGAGAGACCATAGACATGGCCGTCGTAGATTGAGAGATCCTTGACTACTGGCCAATACTCCTCCCAGGGGAAATCCTTCGCGTATTCGTCTAGAGGCATCAACATCCCAGCTGCTCCCCACTCAGGGATTGTCCAGGTCCAAAGGTCGGTCACATCAGGTGGTTTTCCTCCAGCTATCGCGGTTCTTGCCTTATCAACGATGCCTTCAGGGATTCCAACTGCCTTTATTTGGATATCGGGGTGAGTCTTGTTGAAGGCATCTATCAACTCCTGCTCGGCAGCTCCCTCCATCGGGGTGGTTCGGTAGTGCCAGAAGGTTATGGTCTTAGCTGCAAAGGTTGTTGAGGAACTAGCTAAGGCAACCATAATGAACAGGGCAAACACTCCTATTCCTAGTTTTTTAAACATCTTTTCATAACACCTCACTTTTTTAATATTTTTGTCTGTTTTAAGTTACAAAACGAATTTCTAGGAGAAGTTATCCCCCCTCTCTTCTAAGGATTTAAATTGGTTGAGGTTGACTTTAGATAGCCGGTGATATTTATCCTTCAAGATAGGATATAATTCCCGATAAATCTCGTAATACCTAGTATATAGGGAATAAAGCGAACTGTCAGGCTCGACCAGCTCAGATGGAATATCAGCTAGGTTAGCTCCCGCCTCATAGTGATCCTGAAATATCCCTGCTCCGATCCCTCCTAAGATCGCGGCTCCTAGAACTGCTGTCTCCGAAAACTTCACCACCTCAATAGGTTTTCCCGTGATATCCGCCTTAATCTGATTCCAAAGGCGATTTTTAGTTCCCCCTCCTACTGCTCGAATAAGCGATATCTCCTCCCCCAGGTGAGCCTCGGCGATCTCGATGATCTGACGCAACCCATATCCTATTCCTTCTAGGACAGCTCTGCTTAAGTCAGCTCTCTTGATATCAAGCGAAAGGCCGAGGAAAGCTCCTCTGAGATCGGGATCCCAGAAGGGGGTTCTCTCCCCCATCAGATAAGGAAGGAAGAGCAGCCCTTTAGCCCCAGGTCGAGCGCTTCTGGCTTCGAGGAAAAGTTTCTCATGAGTCTCATCATCCGTCATTCCTTCTGGGTAAAATTGTCTCTTGAACCAATCTATCGCTGAGCCGGAGGTAGACATAGCTCCGTGAAGTAGAAAGCGTTCGGGGAGCACGTGATAACGATTCAAGAATCTGATATCGAACTCAGGAAACTTAGAGCAAATCGTTAGAACTTCGGTGGCACCACTTGAGAGGAATATCTGACCATGCTCAACTATTCCAACTCCCAGGGCTGAACAAGCTGTATCGGCCCCTCCTATCGTCACTGGAACGCCGATTCTCAAGCCAGTCTCTTCCGATGCTCTCTTTGTGATCTTCCCTATAACTGAGGTCGAAGATATCACAGAGGGTAATTTCTCCCGCGGTATATCAATTTCACCCCATAGACTATCTAACCAAACTCCCTCTTTTATCCCAAATAATCCAGTGAAGGACGCATTAGTATAGTCCATTACGAACTTGCCGGTCAAGCGATGAGCTAGGAAGCTATTACCATGTCCAAAATATCTCGCCCTCTCATATATCTCAGGTTCATTCTCTCTTATCCATAACATACTTGTTATAGAGATGGTACCCGGTGAGATTCTGTTTCCTGTCATCTCAAAGATATTGTTCAGTCCTATTCTAGTGAGTAAGCGATCGGCTTGAGGGATGCTTCTTCGATCAAGATAGATTATCGCCGGCCGCAAAGCCTCCCCTTCAGGATTCATTGCTACTAGAGCAGGACAGAGAGTACTCAGACCAATGCTTACGATCTCATCTTTAGATATCTTGGCCCTTCTCGTTGCTATCTCAAACGACTCCAAAAATCCTCTCCACCACTTCAAGGGAGATATCTCCACCCATCCAACCTGAGGATGTTCGAGTTGATAGGAGGTGGAAGCAAAACCCCGTAATTCCCCCTTGGTATTAAATATTCCCACCTTTACGCTGGTGGTACCCGTATCTACTCCCAGAAGATATATATCACTCATCTTAAAAGGATTTTATCCCACAACCTGATATTTCTTGAGCACCTTCGGATCATGACCGGGAAGTATGATATCTCCTTCTTCTCTAATACGCCTCATAGCTAAGAGACACTCCTTAACACTCGTTGTCAACCCTACCGGGATATCCTCCTCAAGATTACGGTAGGTAAAGACTACATCTCCAGCTATGATCGCTCTTCCTTCCCTAGTATCTATCGCGACTGACTGATGGCCAGGGGAGTGTCCTCCGGTCCAGAACACCCTAAGGCCCGGTAATATCTCCTTGTCTCCTTCGATTAAGCGTAATCTAGAGGAGTAATCATCGATCAACTTCTTTATACTTTCCTTAACTATAAATTGGGTGAACCAGGGATGAGAAGGAGCTGTGCTTGCGATCATCTCCTTTCTCTGAAGAACCAACTCAGCGTTAGGAAATAGATCTAAAGTTGGTGATAGATGATCGAAATGAGCATGAGTAAGAATTACAATTTCTACTTCCTCGGGATCGACTTCGAGCTTTTTCAACTGATTTAAAGGTCTCTCTTCATCCACTTGTCTCATCTCTGGCATGAAGCGATGAGCCAAATCTAAGTCGAAACCAGTATCAACTAAGACGATCTTGTCATTTCCTCGAATGAGCCACATATAGTAGTAGAACATAACTTTTTTGCCCCAGTCATTCAAGAAGTAGGCTAGAGGTCCTTCATTTTCGCACTCTCCCACTTTGATAGGATATATCCTATACATCGGCCTTTAACACCTCCAGAGCCCCTTGAACCGAGGAATCGTCGTGAATTATCATACTTAGCGCTCTGATAAGGCAAGGGGGATCCTGATACTGCCAGATATTTCTCCCATAGGTAACACCTACGGCTCCCGCAGATAAAGAATCTTTTGTCATCCTAAGGAGCTCCTCGATGGATTCTAGCTTAGGACCACCAGCTACAACTACTCTGGTGGGGCAGGATTCGACGACCTTGCGAAAGGTCTCAGCTGATCCAGTATACCATGTCTTCACTATATCCACTCCCAACTCTGCCCCCACTCTAGCAGCATAAGCTATGTTAGAAGGTGAATATCTATCCTCATCGGGGATCTTACTCCCTCCAGGATAAATATGAGCTATTACCGGAAGTCCAGCTGAAGCCGCCTCTTTAGTGAGCATACCAAGATTTCGTAGCATCTCAGGCTGTTCGTCTCCTCCGACGATCACCCCCATAGAGATAGCCTCTGCTCCTAATCTGATAGCTTCCTCCACCTGAGTTACCCAGGTATCGTAGGTGGGATGATAGGGAGAGAAACTGGTGCACTTCAGGATTAGGGCAATCTCCCCTGTATAATCCTCGAAGAAGTGCTCAGCAATTCCCTTATGCATCGTTATAGCATCAGGCTTCCCTTCGGCTATCTGCTCCAATTTCTTCCCTATCTGCTCAAGGCCAGGCAATATTCCTCTAGCGATCCCATGGTCAATCGCTACTCCTAAAAATCTTTCGAACCTCCTCTTCATTATCCTCTTTAATCTGATCTTCTTTCCCAGAAAAGACATAACTTACCTCATGGATTGATAATTATTTTAAGACCCTCGAAGTTAGCTGCCATATCGAAAGCTTTATCTATTTCCTCAAGAGGAAACCTGTGAGATATAAACTTGTTGAGATCGATCATCGAGGCTTTTGCTAGGGATAAAGCCTCCCTGTATTGAAAGGGGGTTGAGGCACTCGTTCCTGTGACAATCAACTCATTATAGTGGATCAAATTCATATCGATCTTCATTTTCTCCGCCTCGGGAAAGCCAGCGAATAGGTTCAATACTCCCCCTTTTTTGAGCATTCCCATAAGCTCATCTACTAAACCAGTGATGCCCTTTGCCATTATCACCGTATCGGCTCTCAATCCATTGGTCTCCTCCAGAACCACCTCAGCAAGATTCTGTTCCTGTGGATCGACACATCTATCTGCCCCAAACTCCTGAGCCGATCTACGTCTGCTTTCAAGTGGCTCACTTACTATCACCTGAGCCGCTCCAACTATTTTAGACAAGCGAAGATGCATCAGGCCTATAGGTCCCGCACCAATTATTACCACCACGCTGTTTAACCCGACTTTTGCCTTTCTGATACCGTTGATACAGCAAGCCAAAGGCTCTAGGAGAGAAGCTTCGTCATAGGAGAGGCTATCGGGTATCTTGACGACATTGCCCGACTTTATAGCCTGGGCTGGAACTCTCATATACTCTGCCATGCCGCCATCATATTCATAGCCGATAGCTGTTCTATTCAGACACATATTTTCCATACCTTTCATACAATAATAACAAGATTTACATGGTATGACTGGAGCGATCGCCACGCGATCACCCTCTTTGAAAGTTGGTACCTCACCTCCTATCTCAACTACCTCTCCTGATACCTCATGGCCAAGAATTGAGGGGATCCTCACTCCTCTAGTTTTCTCCTCTCGAATTATCCTAATATCCGTGCTGCAGATGGCACATGATTTAACTCTAAGTAGAATCTCACCAGAAGTTATTGTTGGTCTATCTACTTCTCTTATCTCTATGGATTGCTTCCCCAAGAATATAGCAGCTCGCATATGAATCGGTAGCTCCTTAAAGCTCTGGAGCTAAGGCCCATAATACATCTAACCTCTCTCCAGAGAAATTATACCATTGATGTTTAAGGTCAGCGGGTAGGTAGAAGCCTTCGCCTTCCTTCACCTTATATATCTGGGTATCGTCTACTACCACTACTCCCTTGCCCTTCAAGATGTAATATACCTCATCTCCCTTATGAGGAGCTGAAGGATCGAGATTATCGAATGGTGATACATAAAATATACCGAAGTGGATCTTATCAGTGCTTGCGAAAATCTCGATTAATCCTTTCTTTTCCTCTCCGTGAATAAGAGGGAGCTTATCCTTCTCCGAGATCACCATACAACGCTTATCCTCCGGCTTGAATGGATATTTCCCTTGCCAAAGGAGTCTTTCTCTCCACTCATCACCTTTCTTCTCCTCGCTCATCCGAAATGACCTCCTTTTCCGCTTTACTCCAAAAATCCTAATATCTCTTTCCTACAGTAGCTTTCCTGGTTTTCCTGATATTCTCCGCCGATTGTTCGTATCTCTTCAAAGCCACGCCAACGTATAAAGCATCGATAATAGTTAGTTGGGCGATTCGAGAGGCAGTGGCATCGCTCTTGAAAGCTGTCTCTCTAGAAGCAGTGAAGAGCTTAATATCAGCGATGTTTACTATCGGCGATCGGGCGTGATTGGTTATGCAGATAGTAGTTGCTCCGGCTTCCTTGGCTATCTGAAGAGCTTCCACCGTATCTCTAATGCTTCCCGTATGGGAGATTCCAATGACGACATCCTCTTTACCGAGCAAAGAAGCTGACATAACTTGAAGGTTACAATCCACTAAGGCTATGCAGGGTATCCCAATCTTTAAGAATTTATGATAAGCATCCTGAGCTACACATCCAGACCCTCCCATCCCATAAAAATCTACTCTTCTAGCTTTGGCTATTGCTTCTACTGCTCTCTCCAATTCAGAGTTTTCGAGTACCTCTAAAGTATCATGTAGCGCTCCAGCATTCGCTATAAATATCTTCCTTTTAATAGTATCTATATCATCTTCCTCATTTATCTCTTCATGGATACTCTGGATGGGATTTATCAAATCTTGCTCTAATAGGATCTTCAACTCCTGGTAACCCTTATAGCCTATTCTTTGACAAAATCTCACTATACTTGACTCGCTGGTACTAGTTCTATCTGCTAACTCAGTAACCGAAAGATGGATAACCTCCTCAGGATGCTTCAGAATATAATCACCTATTTTCTTCTCGGTAGCTCTTAATCCTTCGTAGTTACCCTTGATTCTTATAAAGCACCCGGGTATCTCTTTAACATTTATATTATCCTTAGACATTTGCTACCTCTAATCAATAAATTTTTAGTGTATCTCGAAAATGTTCGGAACAATTTCCTAAATTGAATCTGAACTATAGCTAATTATATCATACTTTTGAAAAAATTTCAATATATAAAAATAATTTTTGGAAGAAATTTTTTCATAAATTAATCAAGGGTAAGTGAGGAAAGCATTTTCTAAGTAAAGCTTTCTCCTGATACTCTATCGCTCTCTTATATTCCCCTAAATAATAGTAGGCATTCCCCAAACTACCTAGATCACTTCCTTCTCCACTTCTATCCCCAGTCTATTACTCTTAGGATCATATCGGATATAACATTGATAACTTCTCTTCCCATCTAATTAAGTATGGATTGGAGTGCTGTTAATAGCTATATCTCCAATCTCTATTTCTATTGTCTCTCCACTATGCTCTTGACAACCGAGCTACATTAGATATAATATAGATATCTCATATTTTTATCCTTATCTTAAGGTAGCATTAGAGATTGAAAGTATCAGCTCCTCCCTCCGCTTCCGATCCCTAAATTATTATATCCTCTCTAAACTCTCTTTATTATATTCAAAAAGTTTTTGAGATTTTAACAATTTATGATATAATACAAATGGAGTGATTGTAATCCTAATAGTAAAAGAGGATGAAATATGGAGAGCAATAGTAAATTAAAACAGACCAATACTAAAATTATCGAGTTAGAGAAGAAAAGAGCGTTCATAGATAGACTAAGAAAGCTACAAAAGGAACATAATTTATCTGATGATTTTGTAGAAGATTTCTCTGAGATCGAGGAAGCTTTTGACTTAACAGATGAGGAGATTTTAGGACTTAATGAAATATTTGGCCAATTTGAGCTAGCTTCTGGGTTAACATTGGAAGAGTTGTGCTTTGGAGAAGAATCACAGGATTTGTATGAATGACTAATGTCTATCACTTCAGGCAAATTCGCGATATCTCAAAAGATGTTTTCTTAGATACTAATTTCGTGATTAGTTTTGCGGTAAAGCCGCCTAAATCGCAAAAAGATGAATATACAATGCATCTCAACGCAAAGAGATTAATGACGAAATTGGTTAGCAGAAAGGTTAATATTTATATTTCGCTACTTATCCTTAGTGAAATGTGGTTTGTTTTAACCAGAAATTTATATGAATTAGTCCAAGGAAAGGGTACTTGGAGATACGTAGAAGATAAGGGAACTATATTTGAGCAATTTTCATCTGATCTTGTGATTTATACCAGGAAGCTATTTAATATCCCAAGATTAAAGCTTATTCCCATTAAAGATCATAAAAGGATTGCTGAAAATGCCCTTGACAATATTAAAAATTACTCTTTGTATCCTAATGACGCTCTTCATATAAGCACGACACAATCAGAAAATATTTCTTGTATTGTAACTAATGATAGACATTTTAGACAAATTCACGTTCCTAATTTAATGATAATAACTTTCTAAATTTGTCAACATTTATTAGAAATTTACATAATATAGCTGAATTGCCATTCGATGCTTTTCTGGAAATAGTAGTTGCAAATCATACGGGGTTATAGCCAAGCAGATCGTTCGGCGCAGACCCAACTCAACAAGGAGGGATGCTGCACCTCCTCTCTGAAGGAGATTATTTCTAAGATACTAACTTTATTCAAGTATGTTCCTCAATCTCCTTATCCTTGAAGAACTCCTCCAGAGCTATATTTACTACCTCGGACACCCCCAACCTCTCCCAATAAGCATACCCCCTAACTTTCTCTATAATTTCTACCTTCAAATGATAGGTCTGCCTCTTTGTCTTTGGCTTACTATGTAAACCGAGTTTGTTTTGTTTTCTAAGTATACTAGGTTTACCCTCCTCTTTGGTATCCTTAATCCATTCTAAAGGATCTTGTCCTAAGGCTTGCCTAGTGTCACTCATAAGATATTACCTCCTTCGCCAAGGCTAGATAATCCTTAGCACCATGTGATCTGGGAGCATAAGTAATAATCGGCTTGCCAAAGCTAGGTGCTTCAGCAAGCCGTATATTTACCCTTATCTTTGTCTTAAACACTTTATCCCCAAAGTATTCTACTATCTTATCTAACACCTGCTGACTCAAGTTCGTTCTAACATCAAACATCACCGGGATTATAACTGTTACCTCTAAGTCTCGATTGAGCCTTTTCTTCACCGCTTCTATAGTCTGCAACAGTTTGCCTATCCCCTCCAAAGCGAAGAATTCCGTCTGGACAGGTATAAATACCTCAGTCGCAGAAGTCAAAGCATTTAAGGTAAGTAATCCCAGAGCCGGGGGACAATCTATAAAGATATAATCGTATTCGCCTTCTAATCTCTCTAGTCTCTCCCTTAAGATCGTCTCTCTGCCTACTGTGCTGGCTAGTTCTATCTCAGCACCTGACAAAGCGATGCTGGAAGGAGCTATGGTGAGACCATCTAGCTCATAGTTTATAAGGATGTCATTTATGGCTATATCTTCTATTAAAACGTGATAGAGGGAATAATTAAGACTATTAGTGTCTATGCCCAGATGAATCGTGAGATTAGCTTGAGGATCAATATCTATCAGCAGGACCTTCTTGCCTAAGGTAGCAAGGCATGCTCCTAGATTTACTGCTGTAGTACTTTTTCCGACCCCGCCCTTTTGATTTGTTATCGCGATAGTTCTCATAGGTTTGCTGTGTTTACATTGTAATATAAGTTTACCAAGTTTTCCTTATTATATCATAATTAAGGGAATAATACAAGGGACAATTTTTCAACGATGGCAAACCCTATATTATGGTGATCAAAGCAGATATCGCTAATTCGTTCCCGAAATCCCTTGACAGCAATTCGTTGACTGCGCCTCCTCAAAATGGCTATACTTAGCTGTGCTTATATTCCCTTTCTCATCCTCGTATTGAAAGGTCTTAGTGAAAAACTCTCCTGTTAAGGTAACTACCTTACCATTCTCTAGCTTAACCTTCGCTCCTTTACCTAACTTCCTTATCCTCAACTCCTTCTCCAGATGAGGAGCTTCCTCTAATATCTCCTTTTCACTTCTGGGAATATACTCTCCATTCTCTCCTCTTTCAAAGTAAGGATTATATCTATTCATCTGAAGAGCTAAAGCTAGTCGCTGTTCAGGAATGGCTTCCTCGAAGGCGAGTTTGATTAGCTCCTCAAAGGTATAGCTCTTACCCTTGACTCTAAACCAGATGTCAACGGGATTTGCCTGATATAAGATACGAGTCGTCTTCTGAAGGAGTTCGTTATGGAGATAAACTTTTAATTCGCCAATATCTATTGGCTCTTCCAAGGGAACTTTTATCCCGGTATTCTCTTGCACTACCTCCTTAAACCAGGTATCCCGTTTCTTCTTTTGAACTATCGCCTTGAATACTCCTTCTTCATCAGGGGACTCTATACAGATTCCCACTCTTAATGCGTTGTTCTCATCCTTAATGACTATCACATCTCCCTTTTCTACTGGGATGGAGAGAGAAGCTTTCCTAAGTCTAGCATACTCATCCACTTTGCTCTTGGATCTAGGAGTATAAATTACCTGCTTACCCATTCGGCCTCTATCAAAATAGATTATATCTGCTCTCAACAACTCAGTTAACTGCTTCCTTTGAGCCTTTGAGAAGCCTTCCCCGAACCAAGATCGAGCAAGCTCAGGCTCGGTATATCCTCTCCTCTCTCTGAGATTAAGTAGCTTCTCCCACAACTTGGGAATATCCTCTTGAATGATAATCTCCTTTGATATTTTTACCTCACTTATAGTACTTTTAGGATAAGAAGAGGGACTTGGAGCTACTGATATCGCTCCAACTTCACTTTCCTTATCCCCCTCATCTGGAGCTAGAGTCAAGGGATCGAGGCTCTCACCATTACTCGGCCTCCAGACATTAAAGTCCTTCAATTGAGAAGCAAGACTATCTATCGCTGTCTCATCTCCATGCATTAACACTACTGAATGGGGGTTCAACTGCTTTATCATATTCGCTATTTGATTCCTATCTGCGTGAGCAGAGAGGTTATACTTCGTTACTTCGCAATTTATCGTCGTCGGGGTATCCTCCAAAATCATAGTCTCTCCTCTCTCCAACTCCAGCAATTTCCTTCCCGGAGATTCCTCATCCTGATATCCAGTCATCAAAATAGCGTTTCTTTTACCTTGGGCTACTTTCCTAGCATAGAAGGGAGAAGGACCTCCCGATAGCATCCCAGAGCTAGAGATAATACAGCAAGGGTCTCCATCTACAATGTTCTCCCTAGAGGTTGCAGAGACCTTTATTATCTGTTGTCTCAGATTATCAAAAAATATGGGCTGTTGAGCGTTTCTCTTATAGTTCTGCAGATGGGGACTTAGATCATGCACTAGATTCTCATAGATATCACAAGCATTTCTTACCATTCCGTCAACATATATGGAGAATAGAGGTATAGTATTTGAAGCTTGCATCGCTTTTAGGATCAAAATTACCTCCTGAGCTCTCCCCACAGCAAAAGCTGGGATCAGAACAGTTCCCCTTTTATTTATTATCTCGGCTACTGCAAAAGCTAATTTCCGTTCCTCTTCTTTTCTATTTTCGTGCAACCTCTCTCCATACGTGGCTTCGGAGATAACCACGTCTGGTTGGAAAGCAGGTTTTACAACTCCCTTGAGTATCCTCTGATTAGTGACAGAGAAGTCCCCTGTAATAAGGACGTTTCCTTCTTTCGACCCAATAAGAATGAAGGAAGCTCCCAAGATATGTCCCGCCGGATGGAAGGTGATCGAGATATCCCTATCTGGGAAGGGTTTAAACGTCTTGCCAAAGGGGATGTGAGCAGTGTGGTCGATCATTGCTTCTACTAAGGACTGATCGTATAGGGGTATCTCCTGCTGATCCTCAAGGAACTTACTCTCCATAATCTTTACTGCATCAAGCAAAAGAAGATGTATTAAGTGAAAAGTCGAATTGGTACAATGAATATTCACTTGGGGAAATCGCTGATAGACTAAGGGTAAAGCTCCACTGTGATCCATGTGAGCATGGGTAAGTAGAATTAGATCTAGCTTCTCAATCCTATCAAGAAGAAGTATCGGACCCACTTCCTCTGGAGGATTCATCCTTACACCTGCGTCTATTAATATCGATTTTCCCTCTATCTCCAGAAGAAGACAGCTTGCTCCTATCTCCTTTGCTCCTCCTAATGTGGTAATCCTCATTCTTGACCTCCTTTTGCCCTGTCTATCTTCTGAGAAGCTACTGAAACTGGTAAAATCAAACATTTGTTCGATAAAAATCTTGGATTTCTAAGATTTTGGACGAAAAACGATGACTGAGGATTTTTCAGGTTTCTAATCTTCCCATACAAGCACCAAACGGATTTGAACAAATAGGGTTAATTGGGTATAATAGAACTAAGAGGTGATCCAGAAATGACCAATACAAAAGTAGATTTAGCTTTAGCTTCTGAGATTGAAGGACATAGGGATTTCGAATGTCCTGTCTGTCAGGATAGTGGCTGGCTGGAGATCCTTGAAGAAAATGAGACTGGGATAAGATTAGTGAGATGTATCTGTTGCCTTCCTACTTGGGGACAAGAGGAGTATTACCTTCCTTCCCTGGAATACCTTGATTATCTCCCCTTAGCGTAGCGATTATCTCTCCCCCTCCCCCCTTTTACGCCTTTTTTCCACAAGCTTTCCGCAGCCCCTTCAAGAAGTCCGCCAAAGCTTCAGGACTAGTTAACTTCTCCCCCTCTTGCTTCCGCTTCTCAGCTTCCTCAATAGTTACTCCATTCACGAAATCCGCACCAGCCTGCTTCATCTTGGTCAGGAGCAGGCGGTTGAAATAGGCGGGCTTGTTTTTGACCCTTTTCTTACGCATTGTCTCGAAGTAGGCCCAGCGTAGCATCTTCAAGGGACACAACTTCGCAGCTTTGTAATAGAAGCCGAAGCCCTTCGGGTCGCCCAGCTTCTTTGCTAATATTTTCGCTATCTTCTTCGGCTGATTTGTAGGTTCACCCCACTCTTTTGGCTCGGAATTGCTCTTCCCAGACAGGTCAATGCCTATTGCAGAAGCATCCATCTTCATCAGATAGGTGAACATCGCACCCTTATTTCGCTTGATTTCCTGCTCCTCCTTCACCAGTCCTAAGTTGCGATATATCATATCAGAGGGACAATGCCTCGCTACCAGACGGAAGAAACCCCAACTGTGATAATCGTTTAACGCTTTGGCTATCTCTTCGGCTATCCTCTTCTCCTTAACGGTGAGGAAAGCTTCTTCATCGATATCATCCTCTTTAGAAATTTCGGTATCTTCAACCACCGGTCCTTCCACCAGAGCCTCCGCCTTTGCAGCCTCGTATTCTTCTTCAGTAAGCCCTAAGCTCTTTCTCACCAATCGGGCAACAGTTTCCTCGTCCTCTGAGTTATCCACAAAGGCAGGCAGGTTATCCACAGGAGAAAAGCTGTCCACAGACTGTCCACTATCGTTAAACGATATTTTTTCAGCCAATAGTAAGATTTCAGGAAGAACCGCGGTAATTGTACTTGATGCAGCAGGTGAAGATGCAGATAGGAAGGTGGAAGTGGGATCGGTGGATGGAGCGTTCTCATTTGATACTCCAGATCGTTTATCGATATATACTGTATCTTGTATGTTAAAATTTTTAACTACCCCTAGTAAATAATTTTTACTACCCCCCTCAGATTCTTTGTTGGAGCGGGTTTCTGACTTTTCTTCATTTCCGTTTGTCTCATTTTTATCTTCATCTATGATGTTGAGGGAGTAGTAGATTCCCTCCTGGCCCCTGAGTTTTTGGTTGCAGAAGGGGCACAGTTTCGGGACGACCTTTATTTCTTTACCGTTGCCCTTGATTATGCGTTTCTCAATGACAAGTTCCTCTTCTTTTATTTCACTTCCGCAATCAGGACAACAGAATACCCTCTTGATCGTCCCCCTTTCTACTCCTTCCTTCAGACCCTTTTCGACTGAAGGTTTGCTCAACCCAGTCCCTCTATCCAGGATTTTCCCGTCCTTCGTGACTATTCCCTTCACGAACTGGCTCAGGCTTATCCTGTCCTGCTGCTTCTTGAAACCATAAGTGCGACGGATGATGTAAAGCAGGACTTTTAGCTCAGATTCGCCCATGTTATACATCAGGGTGTCGAAAAGCTCGTCTGGGACTTGGGTGTAATAAGGTGCCCTGAATCCAGCAAACTTTTCCATCTTCAGTCTCCTTTCATTTTTTTCACCTCCTAGCCCTTGATTCTTTTTCGAAGTTATGGTAAAATTAAATATGGTAGAAGAAATCAAAGGATCATCGCCTTTTAGGGGGCGACGGGTAAGGCACTCGGGAATAGGGGAGTGCCTTTTCCCATTTATGGAGGTTTTGATTAAAATCCCTTTACCAGATTTTACTACACTTCCAAGAAAAAGTCAAGCTATCTTGTTTTAATCCATGCCTTTAATTTTTCCCACCAAGACATCTTAGCCTCTTCCAACTCTGCTTTTAATTCTTCATTCTCTTCTCTTAATCTCTCCAGTTCCTCATCTCGGTTTTTAATAGTCTCTTCCAATTCTTTCATCCTGCTTACCCTCTCCTGATACTGTCCTAGCTGGAAGATGACCTGCTCATGTCTGGTCATTAAATCTCTATAAGCCTGACTTTGAGTAGGGTCAACTACCGAAATGTCCAGCCTTTGTCCATCTTGTATATCCTTGGACACCAGCTGTCTAATTTCATCACTCGAAAAACGCAACTCTATATTTCGCTTTCCCTTAACAGTAATATGAGATAATTGCCCAGACTTTGCCCTCCTTCTGACAGTCTTCTCACTTACTCCTAACAATTTAGCAGCTTCCTTTGTAGTTAGGTCATAATTGATGGACTCGCCGGACATATATTGACCATCCTTTCGCATATCTCTGTCTAAATAATAGCATATTGATCAAGGATGGTCAAGGGATAATGGGATTTTTTTCTAATAGCTTACTTTTTTATCATTCCTCTACTATATGGTGTATTAGGTGATTTGAACGCCAAAAAGTGAAGACAAATACCTGAACGATTTGATCTACTGCTTCACTGACCCGTTGGTAGTTGCAGATGCAGGCTGGGCGGACACGATACCCAAGTGGATGCGTGATGAAGTCCCCCTTGAGCGGATGGCAAGGCTTGCAGGAACGCTAAAAGGCGGTTCTGAGGATGATGAGTATGCGACAGATATCGAGGCCGCCATTTACCTTTACACTGCTTCCCTGGCTGCGCCGCTGGACAGGCAGCGGACCGATATCTACCTTTACTTGTGCACCAAGTATGAAAAGAGACTCGGCAAGCAGGTCCCTAATGATATACGGAAGGGAGAGATTAGTGATTATGACAAGAGGGAGCTTGATGAACTCAAGGACTGGATATACAGGCAGCAGGTCAAGGCAAGGAAACGACTGACAAGTAAAAGAAAAGAAGAGGATATAGGGCCACAATACGAACAGGGAAGCCTGTTTGATGAGTGAAAAATAGAGTATTTCCTCTTAACCAGTTTCAGATATTCTCACTTCTTCTATTTTTAGGAAAGGGCAAAGTCTCCTGTTCCCATAAGGACAATATCTCCTGATAAGAGCGTCCCGACAGGAAAACTTGTAACCTCCTCTCCGGTAAATGTAATCTATAATCCTCAGGAGTTCCCTGTTCATGAAAGGCTCTTTGCTTTGGTCATTTCTCGAGTTCCAGCCGAGCATAATCTTGTGAGCCTCTTCTCTTGGATAATTGCTCAGGTTCAAGGCCGAAGCAATTCTCAGAGCAACTTCATCTCTTTCACCGCAGGGAAAGCCTTGGTTGATTATATTCTTTATGGCCGGACATAAGCGAGTCACCCTCGTTTCTGCTCTTAATCTTATTCCTGGCTTCTTCCTGAGTTTCTTCTCAACATATTCGTACATCTCTTTTGCTCTGGGAATCACTTCCGTCCAGCCAGAATTCAAGCCCGTCTTGTCAAAGAAAGAAGACATCTCTTGCCTCTGCCTCGCTTTTTCTTTGATTTCCTCCATGCTGAACTCATACAGCTCATAAGGGGTAAGCTGGACTTTATAGAGCCCGGATTTAAAGTTTATGCTGTTTGGCAGGCGTAAGAGTGAGATTTTGTTACCGCAGGCATGGTCAATTGTTTCCGGATAACTTAATTGGGCTTGCTTTACGATTGTTTCCCGCAAATTCTTAAATATCTGGTCGAGCTTCCTACCCGGCTTTGCCTCCCATACTCTTGCGTCAGGATAGAGATGAAAACCCTTATTCCCACTGAAGAAACAGCCTATTGCTTCCTGAGGGAGCCCGAGTTTATTGACAAAGTAATCGAACAATTCTCTTGCGGTGGTGAGGGCTTTTTCAATCTCACCATTTGCATCTATATCAAAGACAGAACCGATCTTTGCCTGAACTTCACCTTTATAGCCCGATATCGAAGGTTTGCCGTTTATCCTGTTCTTTTCGGCATAATTCAAGATTTCGGGAGGATAGGTGAAGACACTGGCAAAGGTTTCATTATGAGCATGCTTTGATATTAAGGAGGGAAGGTCAGCCAAGTTTACAATCTGCCTTCTAAAATAGCCTTGGCGTGTCCTGTAAGCGAAATCGACGAGGTCAAAGTGCATCACTAATTTCCTTTCCCTGCTATGGTTATAATCTTCCCCTGCGGCTCATACCTTCTGTGCCTTTAAGGTGGTTTATAAATCAACGAATATCCTTTCTCCAGCTTGGAGGGAAGTTTCAATTCAGAAATGGCCGATACTCCGGCGGAGAAACAGGAGGCTCGAGCTGCGGCAAGTAGGGATTCCAAGTGTCTATATCAGGTCCGTACATAGGTTCGTCTGCAAACGGGTCAAGGTCTGGTGTTGGATTGTAAGAGTCCCATTCCAGCAGTAAATCAAACGGACCAGCTTCTCTCTCCTCTTTTTGGCTCAATTGTAATTGTTCCCTAGCACGCTCTTCTTCTGCGAGACGAGCTAGTACCAAGTACCGATCAGGTATAAGCCATCTCGATCTCCAAGGGATACCCATGCATCTCAGGCCTGTTTTGCCGAGCAAGGAGTGGACCTCCTCTATCAGAGGGTTTGAAGAAGCCTTCGGCAGTAACGATCTGATGCAGCAGAGCGTCAGGTAACTTCGTACTTAGGATTCTATACTTCTGGCCGAATCCCGTCCCAACATTAATGACATCCTCTGAGAGAATCTCAATCCTTCTACCACTCACCAGAGCTGATGTTATCGCTTTAACCTTGCCGTCATGACCGCCAACCGAGAGCAGATAAAGGCTGGAATATTCATCATAAGCATAGCCATCCGTAAGTGCCTCTACATCTATGCCCCTGTAATAATCTGTATATCTTACCCTTTCCAACATCCATCATCACATCAGGGTTATGATCTCCCCATCCTTTTTCAGTATCTTTACGGATACCCGATGACTTTCAATCTCCTTTTCAATCAGCATATCTCCCTTATACTCATCCTGTTTATGGCTGACCTTTTCCACCTTGCCCCGGACGATATGCTTGTCTTCCCCCTCTCCGACGACACCATCGAGACACCCGCTGGCGAGGAGCAGTCCGAGGTGTCCCGTGTGCAAGGGCAGAGGAGGTCTTTCCACGTTCTTCTCCCCGTACCTTCTGTATCCCCTGAGTCTCTCCCACAGGACCGACCTCTTCAGTTCCTTTTCGAGTTCCGCCTCGTCTATCACCGAGGAGCGGAATAGAGTGCCAGGCTTGGAAACAGGCAGCCCATAGACCGGTTGCTCGGAGTATGGGATTTCTTCTAGGGTCTCCTTGAGGTTTCCCCTAATCGTTGGACAGAGATTCGGGGACTTTAAGGTGAATCCTATCGAATATAACATGCTTATCCCTTTCAGCTACTTTCGCCAGACCATACCCATAGCAATGCCTCTCTTGGAACTATTACAGCCCCATCTTAGACAGTCTCAGGATAACTGACAGTATTCCTTTAAGGTGGAAACCAGTGCTTTAGCATACTCAGTTCCTATTCATATAGACCTGTAAAGGTGTACGATATCCAAGGGCTTGGTGAAATCTCTCAGTGTTGTAGAAACTGAAGTAATTGCCTAATCCTCTCACAGCTTCAATCATGTCCTCATAGTCGTTCAAATATATCTCCTCATATTTCACACTGCGCCATAAGCGCTCAACGAAAATGTTGTCCCACAAACGACCACGACCATCCCGACTGATACGAATACCTTCCCTCTCCAATCGCTCGGTGAAAGCCTGACTGGTGAATTGACTTCCCTGATCACTGTTGAATATCTCTGGTTTCCCCTTCCTGAGAGCCTTCTCCAGAGCAGTCAAACAAAAGAACGTGTCCAGGGAATTGGATACCTCCCAAGAGACAACATATCGACTGAACCAGTCCATTATCGCCACTAGATAGATAAACCCTTGCCTCAAGCGGATATAGGTGATATCACTGCACCAGACCTTGTCCGGCTTTTCGATAAGTAATCCCGCGAGAAGATATGGATACTTCTTGACATTATCTCCCTTGTAACTCAGTTTTGGCTTCGGATAAATAGCCTGCAAGCTCATCTTACCCATAAGTCGCTCTACTCTCTTGTGATTCACCATATAACCCTCTGACCTCAGCCATTCAGTAATCTTGGGTATCCCATAGAACGGTGTTCTGGTATACTGTTCGTCAATAAGATGCATCAGAAACAGGTTGTATTCCGTCTCTCCTTTTGGCTCATAGTAATAGCTGGATCTTGCCAGACCCATCAGTTCACACTGACGATATATTGGTATGTCAGGATGGCTTGTCTCCACCAGAAGTCGCTTTTCTTCAACTGAGAAGACCAGCTTTTTTTTTCAGCCAATCCAACTCTACCTTCAGTTGACCTATCTGTTTGTAGAGCTCATCCTGTAACGCTTGGTTGTCCCTCTGCTGCTTCTTCCACTTGCTGGAGAATATCTCTGGTAGTCTCTCAAGGGCTTCCCTCTTCCATTTGCTTACCTGGTTCGGATGAACCCCATAATCACTGGCTATTTCTGAGATAGTCCTTTGATTCTTGATAGCTTCCAGAGCTACTTGAGCTTTGAATTGGCTGTCATAGCGTTTCTTTGTTGCCATGTGAGCTTCCCCCTCATCGCGAAATAGAACGGTTCTCTCTCACCTGAAGCATTCCGTTCAAGACTCTATTATGCCACACTACGAACCGGAAATCCACCTTAAATCCTTGTCCAGTTTTCAGGGGAAAGCTCAGCCTGTTCTGTTTTAATACGTGATTTTTTTGATAAGTTAAATTCAGAGGAAAAAGAATTTTGCAAAGAAGTAATTATTGAATATGCGTCCACTCCATTTAAAGTCAAACATTATTATTATCAAATCTCCGACGGCACAGAACCATCTATTATTATTTTGCCTGACCTTATAAAGCATTTTCCTAAAGATAAAGAAAACGTCAAATTATTATTACTTCTATTACTACTTAATCCATGGAGAGAGATATCAACCTTTGCTACCAGTAGCATTCTATATAACTTATGGAAAATTGATTTCGATGCTGCCCATACTATCTTTTTAGGTTATCTCTTACTAAAAACAAAATATAATGAATTAAGAGACGATATCAGAAAAGAAAATCACCAAAAGAATATCTACGAACTTTCAGAAGTACAGGTTTTAGAATGTTTAGTCTTGGAAACAATAGACATATAATTAGCTTATAGTGTGCAAAGTAGCGATTCACTTCCCTACAATTTGGATTAGTGTTGAGAAGAAATACCAATTAAGCAAGATAAGGAGCGAGATTGCGAAGATTAGATCGATGCGATTTGTTACAGAGAAGTATAGCATTAAAAGCTACTATCTTACGCTGGATATATTCGGTGATCCTTCTTACTCCTTTTAGATGCTTCGGCAACTTCAAGAAATCTAAGCTATGCTTCAATTGATCTATAACTTCTTCTATCACTACTCTTTTATGATACCACTTTCTCCCTCTCTTCGTCCCATATTCTAAGATACCTTTATCTCTTATGCTCCCTCGTTCCTTCAACTTCTCCCTCTGCTCTGGGCTCAATTTCAACCTTAAATCTGCTCCTTTCCGAGGATTAGGAGGTATTATCATCTGTATCCCTAGCTCCTCAAACGCTAGCTCATATACTTCATTAGCATCATATCCTTCATCTCCTATTCCCACTCTCATCTTCCTCCTTTTCCTCTCGGAGATGCGTCTTCGCATCTGGTTAAATAGCTTCTGAGCTATCTTCGACTCCCTCTTCTCCGCAGTAGTCCAGAAGAAAGCTATTATTACTCCGTCTCTGGTAACTATAAGATGTAGTTTGTATCCATAGAAGATATTATCATCTGAAGTAGCTCCCCACTTAGCTAAATGATCCTTGCGGGAGCGAGGGATATCAGTCATATCTATAGCTATTAGAGAGAGATTACGACTGTTGAGGAGACGGGTAAGGAGGCGACGTAAGAGCTTCTCTAAGAAGGCTTTGACTGACGGATGATGAGAATGATTATTGAGTGTTCTCCGAGAGGGTATCTGAGATAGTCTAACCCCGAGCAGTTGTCGATAAGTAGGATCATGATAAGCAGTAAGCTTCTGGTGAAGAAGATTGATAGACCAACCTTTGGTAGTAGCGAGAAGTAGCATAAGAGCGGATTTAGCTACGGTCTCGTCGGATAGGGAGCGACCAGATTTGGGAGAAGAAGGACGCCCCTTTTTTCTGACAAGTTCTCTTCGGTAATTTTTTTCAGTATGTCAAAGAGCTGTTTTAGCTTTAACAGTAGCGATCATTCCTTTCTGAGAAAGAAGTAAAATGTTATGATCTATTTTACCATATCTCTGGAATTATCGCCACTTTCTTATCATTCTTTCCAACACTATGTTTTATAAAAAAATATGAAAATGAATTAGAAAATGTTGTTTCAAATAAAATTACTTATGCTGAATTGAATGATTTAGAAAAGTTAGATTTGGAAACTTTAAAAACGGCTTTCGAGCTTATACCTCTAAAGACAGAAAATGAAGACCATAAAAAATTCTTAGCTATCGTCTTTCCTGGCTTTTCCAAAAAACTGTTCCAAGATGATGACAGAGATGACTATACGGTGAAGCATAGAATTCTGAATAAATTTGCATGCTTTATTTTAAATTCAACAAAAGAAGAAATCGAAACATACTTAAAACCTTTTGTTGATAATTTCAGCAATTCAAAAGAAATGGCTGATTTTTTTCAAGAGTTCATTACTGTAGAGGATAGATTAAATAAATATGAAGAATTCTGGGCTGTATGGAATGTTTTTTATGATAAAATAGTTGAGATTTGTAAAAAGCAAAGCTCTCATCATTATACAAAAGAAATCCTGCATAATTATCTTCTAGCATGGCCATATTGGAAAGAAGATGCAAAAGAATGGCATACATTAAAAGATAGAGAGAAATTATTTTTTAAAAAAGTCGCGGAAGATATAGGACATCATCCTTCAGTCTTATACTCTCTTTCAAAAATCCTCAATGATATAGGAAGTAATTTTATTGATGATGGTATAATTTGGATAAGTAATATCTTACAGAAGAATAACCAATTGATTTCAGAAGAATTAGAGACAAACACCACTTATTATATGGAAAATATTGTTAGAAAGTATATTATGAAAAATCGTCATAAAATTAAAAAATCCGTACAGCTTAAAAACAAAGTTATTGCTATATTAAACTTTTTAGTAGAGAAAGGTTCTGTGACAGGATATTTGTTAAGGGAAGATATACCATAAACGGTTCCCAGAAAATAGGGAAGGTTCCTATCCTCTTAGCTCAGAACCGACCAAAATCTAGCTCTTAAATGTCGTCATCTATGTAATAGTGCGTCAAATACATCTCTCCTTATATGCAATTCTTATATAAACGACTTGTGAATATCATCCCTTACCTCTCCAGCTTTTTCTACTTACCATCTACACCTTCTTATTAAAGATCGGATAAAGTTATTTTCCTACATCAAGAACAGTTGGGATGCTGACCCAAGCTGTTCTCGTTTCGTCAAATTGAGTAGGGTCACATGTTGTTTGAGAATTGTGGCAGGTCTTGTCCTCACATGTCCGAACGGCAGCGCTTGTATCGCTTATGCATTTATTACCTCCCCCTAACAGAAAATCTCGTTCTCAAGAGTGAAGCATGCATAAGCGGAAACTCTGGAATAATAAGAAGATATACCCGACTTATGAACCCTACCCCATAAGCCGGGATTTTGAGGGGCAGGCATATTCAACAAAGGATGCTTCCCATGGACAGTCTATTGACAGCATAAAGGAGCAAGCCCCTGAAGAGCTCTCCCTTATCAGTGACCCATCACCTTCTGGAGACTGGTTTCCACCACGACCGATAACTCCCGATGAGCAATCTTCTCTTCGTCCCCTGCACCTGCTCAACTCCCTCTTCACCGAGCGTCTCAACTTCCTGCAATGCGCCCTTGAGGAGCTGCGAGATGCTCAGCATGACCGGGAACGGCTTACTGACAAGGCATTTGAGGAACTCGATTCTGAGATACAAGAATGCGAACATTCCTTATCCCTCACCTTGCTCATTGACCCAGAGCAAAAACGGCACCTCCAACGCCGCCTCCTTGAGCTCAAGCGGGAACGCCGCCGGGAAGCCCTCTTGAGCTGGCGAGACCTTGTCTGGCTCAGAGGTGAAATCAGGAAGCTTCAACGCGAGATCGATACTCTCGGAAGAACAGCCAAGTCAACTAAAAACCGCAAGGCTCCAACGTGATCAGTATGTACTTCAAGGAATTCAAGTCCCTCTTGGCAAAGCTCCGCCCGGTCATAGGTGAGCTTGCCGATGCCTTCTGGCTGGCTACTCTCCTCGATCCGAGTCAAGAGAAAGATATGCACGCCGTTGCTCAGGCCATGGCAGCCGAACTGCTGAATGAGAGCTACATCGGAAGACACATCCTGCTTGAGCCACCTCCCAAAGAAACTGCAAAGGGTGAGTACCCGTTGGGGATTATCACCTACGCGGACAAACCTGTGTGTGCCTTCGGCTTGAGAGAAAGCGACCTGCCACAACACGTGTTGATTCTGGGTCGCTCTGGTGCTGGGAAAACCAACGTTGGTTACATCCTGGTCTGGAATCTTCTGCGTGCGAGAAAGCCTTTCCTCGTCCTAGACTGGCGCAAGAACTACCGGCACTTCCTAAACCGGGCTGAAGGGAAGGATATCCTTCTCTTTTCCCTGGGAGAGGAAGAATCGCTATCCTTCAATCCCCTTGACCCGCCACCTAACCTCATCCAGAGCCAACGGGAAGCATACATGCGGGACATAATCTCTATTATTTGCACGACTTACCTGCCCGGCCACCAACTGCTTTCCACCCGGGGAGTCGAATACTTATTCTTAAAAGCCTTAGCTGAGATTGAGGAAGAAGAACCGCTAACCTTCAATGATATTCGCCGATATGTAGAGAATTACAAAGCTCATTCCAGAGAAATCGACTGGAAAGTTTCCGCGGTGAATGTTCTGTTCAAATTGACCACCGGTCCTATAGGTCGGCTTACAAATTGTCTCGGCATCATAAGCCTTTCGGATATCTTAAACAAGCCAGTCATTCTGGAGCTTGACAGTTTAGGAAGTGAGACTGACCGCTCTCTTTTCACCCAGACCTTCCTGCTCTGGCTCTACTACTATCGCCTCGCGGAAGGGAAATCGCAAACCTCCAAACATGTCCTGATCGTGGAGGAAGCCCATAACCTATTTCTTCGCCGCGCCGATAATCGCCAATCCGTCCATGATATGATGCTCAGGCAGATGCGGGACTTAGGGCAGGCACTCGTTTTATTGGACCAAAACCCCAGCCTCTTGTCTATCCCAGCTTTGGGTAACACAGGAGTAACCATCTGCCTCAACCTCAAGCACGGAGATGACATAGAGGCTGCCGGAAAAGCCTTGACACTGCCGCCGGAGAACCGAGACTACATCGGCAAGTTGCCCATAGGATACGCCATAGTCAAGGTGCAGGACCGATGGCCAAGTCCCTTCCTCGTTCGCTTCCCCCAGTTTCAAATTTCCAGTCCTCTGAAGTCACCCTATACTGAAAGAAACCATATTCGAGGTTATTCCCTTAAACAGACTGTGGAGGAACTCCAGTCAGTCCTGAACGAAGCTATTCGGGCTCTTCCCCAGTCGGACAGAAGACAAAGGAAAGAGCAAGGAATAAGTGCGCAGGAGCGAAGTTTACTGCTCGATATCGTAAATTATCCTCTGTCAGTTATCACCGAGAGGTTCAAGAGGCTCGGCTGGAGTGCCCATACAGGAACGAAAATCAAATGGAGGTTGTTGGAAAAAGGATTTATTGAGCAAGAGAAAGTCAGCGTGCCGAAGGGTAGCGTCACTCTGCTCAAGCTTACTGAAGAAGGCACGAGATTTCTTGCTTCATCAGGGATTGAGGTGAAGGCGTTACCGAAGAATGCCAGCTTGGAGCATGAGTATTATAAGGAATTGGTGGCTGAGCGTTACCGGGCAAGAGGTTACAAGGTGGAGAAAGAGGTCCTTATAGGTGAGGGGAAGTCCATAGATTTGGTGGCAATGAAAGGTAATGAGCGAATTGCGATAGAGATAGAGACCGGGAAGTCGGATGTAGAAGCTAACAAGAAGAAATGCAGAGAAGCTGGGTTTGAGAAAGTAGTTATCGTAAACACCTGCGGACGCTAAAAGGGAGTGAAGGGTTTTGGCATACCAAAAGCCACTATAGTCAAGATTATTTCTCTATTTTTATCACTCGGCTGATGGAATATGTAAATCGTCTCATTGTTGTATCTACCACTTATTTAAGAAATCCCTGATAACATCTTCTAGGGGAATGAATTTAGATAAAGCTCGGCTATCAATCTTTTTCTGCCAGAATTATAGAAAATCTTTTATCCGCGCCAATCGCACTGCCTACAAAAAACTTATAAGTTTTATCAGAACGACGATATGCGTATGCGAGCAGACGGTGAACGCATCATACTAGCTAATCCAGACATCCTCAGCGGGAGTTATGTCCCTATTCACGGTCGGGAAGCCCAGCTCAAGGAGATAAGCCTTTGTCTCCGGCCCATCACGGAAGGCAGAGAGCCGGTGAACTGCTGGTTGCACGGGAAGCCAGGTGTGGGCAAGACTGCTACTGCTTGCTGGATCCTGCGAAAGCTTGAGAGTGAAGCAGGTATTCGCGGCGTGTATGTCAACTGCTGGGAGAACCCCACCTTCTTCTCGGTGCTGGAGTGCATCGCTAGGAAGCTGCGTATGCTTGGAGCTGAGAAACTCAGCACCTCCTTCAAGCTTGAAAGGCTGAAGAGACACCTATCCCACGAGCGGATGGTCCTCGTCCTTGACGAGATCGATCAGCCCGTGCCAAAGGAACGCAATGCTATCCTCTACAACCTCTCTGACCTTTCCACTGTCGGTCTGATATGTGCCTGCAACTCTCAGTACGTGTATTTCGGCTTGGAGGAAAGGGTGGAGTCCAGACTTAACCCCGCTCGGATACTTTTCGATGAGTATTCGCGGGATGAGCTATTTGGCATTTTGGACCAGCGTGCCCAATACGCCCTTGTTCCCCGGACCT
>Ga0315545_1000550_pt1 | contig 39290 bp, 36 predicted proteins | sample SalMarSW160210MG_FD_203096 | JGI IMG/M metagenome (GOLD analysis project Ga0315545, IMG submission 203096) | Salt marsh sediment microbial communities from the Plum Island Ecosystem LTER, Massachusetts, United States - Salt Marsh Sediment SW1602-10 ...
GACTCGCGTTTCTTGCGGCGTGGGGGACAAGAGCATCTTGAGCCAGTTTGAACTGTGTTTCGAATGCCCCGCGGGGCGTCCAGATGGCCCTTTCGCCATTTATCTCAACTGTTGAGAAACATTACCCGAAATCCTGCAGCGGCACTTTCCCGATCTGCCGGAGCGGGCGCGCTCGATTGGGCAGGGTGAGGCACGGCGGACGTTAGTGCAGCGGTACATCGACAATGTGGTGGCAGCGGATCGGGCGATGATCGCTAAGGTGTTCTACGTGCTGAAGTGGACGCCAACAGAGTTGGATCGCACCATTGCAACGCTGCTTGAGGAGAACGCGGTGCTGGAGAAAGTCGAGGATGCAGAGAAACCGCGTTTGGTTTCATTGCGTGGCCTTGAGCCTGATCTATGAGCTGTTTGCCTTTGCCGAGTCTCGTAAAGTTTCAAATACGAGGTGCACACCTCAAGAGAACGCCGGGGCACAGACCCGCCTGCCCCGGCATTCGTGCCATTCAGTTTTTGGTGGTTGCGCTACTTCTTGATGGCAGCGTAGACCGCGCCGCCGATGGCACCGAGAATAGCGCCGGTGATAATACCTGCAATGACCCCCAGGAACAGGCCGAAAACGGTTCCCTCATGGAGGAGTAGGTCAAGCAGGTTAGATGCAAATGCACCCGCAATACCGGCAATAGCACCGGTCACGGCGCCGCCCACTGCTCCCGCAGCGATATCTTCCTTACCCGGCGTCAGGTAAACATAGAGCGCACCAGTGGCCAAGCCAATCAGGGGAGACACCCACCAGATCAGGCAATCAAGGCCCGGCACGATACCAACGATGATGCCAAACACAAGCCCTGCCGCTGCACCGATCAACCCGGCCTTCAATGCTACAGACGTATCGATCTTCATGATTTCTATTCTCCTTTACATATGCTATACCTGCGAGCCATCACACTGCATACAGTACACATTCACATTCCGTTCCCAGCGCAAACACGCTCTGACAACAGGAACACCGATCGGTCACGAAAGTTACTCGCCAACCTCGCGGACAGGGTGTAAAATAGTGGCGTGTCCGAACGCGTGTGGTTCATCCCCGGGAGGCCCGGCTCGCCTGGCGCGCCGCTGGCCCGCTACCGTCCGATCCAGCCGGTCGGGGCCGTGGAAGCCTACGTGCAGCGCTTCACCCGGCCTGGCGATCTGGTCGTAGACCTGTTCTGCCAGGGGCCAGTCATCGTGCGAGAAACGGCCGCTGCCGGCCGCCGCGCGCTGGGTTTCAGCATCAATCCCCTGCTCCTCGTCGCCGCCCGCCTGGGACTGAGTCGGCACAACGCCGACGCAGTCAACGCAGCATTCACCCACCTGGTCGATAGTCTCAAGGGGGACGTGCCCCTGCGCCGTCACCTGGCCTCCCTCTACCGTTCCGCCTGCCCCGCGTGCGGCGCGGCGGGCACGGCCGAGTGGTTCGCCTGGGACCGTGACGGCAACTACCCCTTCAGGAAGGCCGTGCGCTGCTCTCACTGCGAGGCAGTGCAAGAAGGCGCGCCGGACGACGCCGACGATGAGGCCGCCCACCGCACGTCGCCGCGCGGCCTGGCCTACTACTACGCCCTGGACCGGGTCGCTCCACCCGGCCACCCGGCGCGGGAGCGGGCCGCCGAGCTGGTCGAGCTCTACACGCCGCGCAACCTTTCGGCGCTAATGGATATCACGATGCGGCTTGAGAACCTGGAGGCAGACAAGGAAATCAAACTTGCGCTGACGGCCGCGTTGCTCGACTGCTTCGATGGGTGCAGCAGCCTGGACCCTCCGGATGAAGATCGTCCACGCCCGCGCACGCTGCGTATTCCATCCCTCTACCTGGAACGTAACGTCTGGCTGTGTTTCGAGGAGGGGCTGGCGCGCCTACTGGCCGAGATACCTCCCCCACCCCCAATCCCTCCCCCTTTGGGAGAGGGGAGCTCTCCTGTGCGCAGGGCCGAAAGCGCTGCCGCCTTGTTGAACGACGAGACAGAAGGGTACGCACTGGTCAGCCACGCGGCCCGCAACGTGCGGGAGATCATCCGGCCGGGTAGCGTCGCTCTCATCGTCGCCGACCCGCCACGGCCCGACGCCGTCTTCTGGGCGCTCTCGGCGCTGTGGGCAGGATGGCTGTGGGACTCGCCCGCCGCCCACCGCCTGCGACCCTTCCTGCGCCGGCGGCGGTTCGACTGGGAATGGCACTGGCGCGTGCTGCAGACGGCGCTCCAGGCTGCCGGGCCGCTCCTTAATCCCAACGGCCACCTGATCACCCTCTTCTCCGAGTCCGACGAGACGCTTCTGGAAGCCGTTTGCACGGCAGCCAGCAGCGCGGGCTACGATCTGGCGGGCTGGGGGCACAGCCCTGAAGTCGGACACCGGCTGATCTGGCGGTGGGAAGGCGCCGAACCGGTGAAAAAGCCCAACCTGGAGATCCTGGAACGGGACCTGACGGCCGCTGCCACGGAGGCAGTGGTGAGCACCCTCCGGCAGCGCGAGGAGCCGACGAAATGGCCGTTGCTGCACGCCAGCGCATACGCCGGACTCACCGAGCGGGGATTGCTGACGCGCGCAGCAGCAATCCCAAAGGACAGCGCCTCGGTCCTCCCCTTCACCGCCGATGCGATCCAGCAGGCTCGCGAGACCGCGCCGATAGTTCGACTGGCAGGCCAAGGGGAGGCGATGGCAGCCCTGTGGTGGCTAGCCGATGCAGGGCAGGTCGTCGAGCCCCTCGCCGACCGGGTGGAGGCCCAGGTGTGGGAGCTGCTCGTACAACAGCACGAATGGCCATCGGACGACCTGGTCAACGCCACATACGCCCACTTCTCCGGCCCCCTCACCCCCGGCCTGGCACTGGTGCTGGTTTGCATCGAGTCGTACAGCGTGCAGGAGGGCGAGACTCTGCGCCTGCGCTCTGAGGACGATCCGCTGCAACGCGCCGCCGAGCTCAAGGCGCTGCGCGACGACCTGGCGGCGCTGGGGGAGCGCCTGGGCTTTCGGGTAAAGCGCAGAGGCCACTGGGACGTGCGTTGGCTGGAGGAGGGTAAAGAAACATACGTCTTTGCCATCTCGTCCACGGCTGCGCTGGCCCGCCACCTGCTCGCCCGGCGGACCGCCGACGAGGGCGCTCAGCGCTGCCTCGTCCTGCCCGGAGGCCGGTCGCATCTGACCACCTTCAAGTTACAGCGCGACCCGCGCCTATCCCGCGCCGTAGAGGAATATAAGTGGCAGTTCATCAAGTTTCGCCTGCTGCGCCGTTTGGTCGCTGAGGAGGAGCTGGATCGCCACGCACTCAAGACCGTGCTGGGCCTCGACCCTATCGCTGAGCAGGAAGCGGCCCAGATCCCACTTTTCTGAGCAAGGAGTGCAACGATGAAAAGACTTTACCCCATTGCCCTGATCGCTCTGGCGGCCTTGACATTGCTCTCCCTGACCCTCAACATCCTCACCATCGCTGCCCTATTGTGGGCCAGGCAGGTCGCCATCCAAGAAGTAGCCGAATCCCGCGCCCTCATCGCCGGGATCAGGAAGACGACCTTCTCCTACACCGTCGAGGTGAAGCAGGACATCCCCGTCAAAACCAGCGTCCCCTTCGAGCAGGAGATCGTCGTGCCCATCAACACGACCATCCCCATCAACACCACCGTCACCGTCCCCATCGAGGCCGGGATTCTGGGCACCATCGAGATCGACATCCCCATCCGCACCTTCGTGCCTGTCAACCTGGAGATCGCCGTGCCGGTCAGCCAGACAGTGGACGTCTCCACCACGGTGGAGCTGGACGTGGACGTGCCGATAGAGGTGCCCATCTCCGACACGGCGCTGGCCGAGCACCTGGACGAGCGGGATGCGGCGTTGGAGCGGATCGAGGCGCAACTGGCAAATCCGTTCGCCGGTGCAGGAGAATGACATCGACAGACCTGTTCGTCTGGCAAAGCGCCAACTATGAGTTTCGTCCCATTGGCGCGGTGACACAAAGCACTACAAGGCAATCCCGTTCTGATGTACGCTTCTGATAGCCGGACATGAGTAACGTGGGAAGCCAGGCAGGGTTATACTAAAACGGGCGTAGACCCCCGACCGCCGGAGGATAGTTTCGCGGATTGGAGACATACCGATGACGAAAGGCATGGTCTTGATCGATGAGGATCGCTGTAAAGGATGCGGCCTTTGTGTGGCGCTCTGCCCCGCGCACGCCCTGCGCCTGGCAGAGGGCCGGTTCAACCTCAAAGGATACCGACCCGCCGAGGTAGCAGATGCGGAAGCGTGTACCGGATGCGCTGTGTGCGCCGTCATCTGCCCTGATGTGGTGTTCACAGTTTACAGGCGCAAGCGGAAGCCGGAGAGGGCTTCCGCTCACGCAGCATAGGAGATAGGGATGGCAAAGGAACTACTCGAAGGGAACTTGGCCATCGCCGAAGCGGCCATACGGGCAGGGGTTGAAGCCTACTTTGGCTACCCCATCACTCCCCAGACGGAGGTACTGGAACATCTGTCCAAGCGGCTGCCGGAAGAAGGACGGGTTTTTCTACAAGCCGAAAGCGAGCTGGCCTCCATCAACATGGTCTACGGCGCAGCCTGCACCGGAGCGCGGGCGATGACCTCTTCCTCCAGTCCCGGCATCAGCCTGATGCAGGAAGGGCTCTCCTACATCGCCTGTTCCGAAGTGCCCGCCGTGATCGTCAACGTCATGCGCGGTGGGCCGGGTCTGGGCAATGTGCAGCCTGCACAGGGCGACTATTTCCAGGCGGTGAAGATGGCCGGCCATGGGGACTTTCACCCCATCGTCTTTGCTCCGGCCACCATCCAGGAAGCTATCGACTTTGTGGTGCTGGCCTTCGACCTGGCGGAGAAGTACCGCACCATCGGCATGGTCGTGATCGACGGTGCCATCGGCCAGATGATGGAGCCGGCCAATCTCCCACCGATGCGACCCGTTCGCTCACCCGAGGATCGCCCCGCTTGGGCCCTCACCGGCGCCAAGGGGCGCGCGCCCCAGACCATCACCTCCCTCTACCTGGGAGGGGAAAACCTGGAGCGCGTCAATCTGCGCCTGCAGGCCAAACTGCAAGAGATCGCCGCCAGCGAGGTGCGCTGGAAAGAGTACGACGCCAAAGATTCCGACTTTCTGTTGGTAGCTTTCGGCAGCGTGGGCCGGATCTGCCAGACGGTGGTGCAACAGGCACGCGCAGAAGGAATGAAGGCCGGGTTGCTCCGCCCTACCACCCTCTGGCCTTTCCCCAGCGCCCGCCTCGCCGAGTTGGCCGGGCAGGCACGCGGCATACTGGTCGTGGAGATGAACGCCGGGCAGATGGTGGAGGACGTGCGCCTGGCCGTCGGCGACCGCTGTCCAGTTCGCTTCCACGGGCGGATGGGCGGCGTCGTCCCCTTGCCGGACGAGATCATGAACGTGCTGAAGAATGCCTACGCCGACATCACCGGTGGGGAGGTCGCATAAATGGAAATCATCGAAATCCCTGCTGACATGGAACTGGTCTACAGGCGACCGGAGAGCCTGACGGAGGCCCACACCCACTACTGCCCCGGCTGCTCCCACGGCATCATTCACCGGATCGTGGCCGAGGTACTCGATGAGTTGGGGGTGCGCGAGCGGACCGTCGGCATCGCTCCGGTGGGGTGCGCGGTGCTGGCCTACGATTACCTCAACGTCGATATGGCGGAGGCCGCTCATGGCCGCGCCCCGGCCATGGCCACCGGCGTCAAACGCACCAACCCCGACAAGGTCGTCTTCACGTATCAGGGGGATGGCGATCTGGCCGCCATCGGCACGGCCGAGATCGTCCACGCCGCCAATCGAGGCGAGTTCTTTACCACCATCTTTGTCAACAACGCCGTCTACGGCATGACGGGCGGGCAGATGGCGCCCACGACCCTGCCTGGCCAGGTGACCACCTCGTCCCCGACCGGACGGGATGTGGAGACGGCAGGGTTTCCGATACGCATGGCCGAGCTCATCGGCATCCTGCCCGGCGCGGCCTACGTCACCCGCCAAGCCGTGTACGATGTGGCCGGTATCCGGAACACCAAGAAAGCCATCAAGCTCGCGTTTCAGGTCCAACTGGAAGGGATAGGCTTCTCAATGGTCGAGGTGCTCTCCACATGCAACGTGAACTGGCACATGGCCCCGGATGAGGCAATGGAATGGGCCAAGGAACACATGATAGCCTACTATCCGCCCGGCGACACGAAGGTGAGCGACGCAGTGCGCGCGCTGAGGGAGAGGAAATAATGCAGGAAGAAATCATCATCTCCGGCTTCGGCGGGCAGGGGACGCTCTTCGCCGGCCAGTTGCTGGCGCACGCGGCGATGGCGCAGGGGTTTCACGTGACGTGGATTCCCTCCTACGGGCCGGAGATGCGCGGCGGCAAAGCCCGCTGCACCGTCATCGTCTCCGACGAGGAGATCGGGTCGCCGCTGGTCCGCAGGCCCAGCATGGCCATCGTGCTCAACATCCCCTCGATGGATGCCTTCGAGTCGGCGATCAAGCGGGGAGGCGCGCTGGTCGTGAACAGCTCACTGATCGCCCGGCAGAGCGAACGGGGCGACCTTCGCGCCGTCTATATCCCGGCCACCGACGTGGCGACCGAGCTGGGCAACGTCCGCTTGGCGAACGTTGTCTGCCTGGGCGCGCTGGTGAAGGCTACCGGCGTACTGCCGCTGGAGGTTGTGAGCCAAGCGCTGGACGACCACATGCCGGAACGGCATCGCGCGCTGCTGGAACTGAATCAAGAGGCGCTGCGCAAGGGGGCAGAGCTGGCTTCAGCGTAGGTCGGTTCGCCTGTTCGACCGAAGGGCGGCGGAGCCATTCTCGGCGATCGGCAACGGCATCCTTACCCGAAGACGAATGAGGCAATGACCGTGCAGATCGGACTGGCGTTGAGCGGCGGCGGGGCCAAGGGCCTCGCCCACATCGGTGTTCTCAAGGTGCTGGAAGAGGCGCAGATCCCGGTGCACCTGCTGGCCGGCACCAGCATGGGCGGGATCGTCGCCGCTCTCTACGCCGCCGGTCGCTCAGCGTCCGAGATCGAGGAAATCGCCCGCGCCACACGCTTGCTCGACGTCCTCCAGCGTGATCGCTCCGGCCTGGGGCTGATCGGCCAGGACAAGATGGCCAGTCGCATGCGGAAGGCGCTAGGAGGCGATCTGACCTTCGATCAACTGAGACTCCCGCTGGCGCTGGTCGCCACGGACCTCGAAACAGGCGACGAGGTGATCATCCAAGAGGGCTCGGTCGTTGAGGCGGTAATGGCGACGACGGCCGTCCCCATCATCTTCCCGCCGGTGGAGTGGCACGGTCGCCTGCTGGCCGATGGTGGCCTGCTCAACCAAGTCCCCTTCGACGTGGTGCGAAAGATGGGGGCGAATCGCATTATCGCGGTCTACGCCCTGCGCGATCTTTCGGGCAGGCCGGGCGATACGACCACCGGCAGCAAACGCGGGACGGAGACGGCCATCCAGCTATTGATACGCCGCAGTCGCTGGGGGCCGATGCTCGACGTAGCAGAACGCAGCCAATGCATCATGACGCGCCGACAGGTCGAGCGACTCGTGCAGCAATCACCGCCCGACGTGATGATCGAGGTCACGCTCAACGGTGTGGGGCTCCTGGATATAGGACAAGTGGACGTGTGTGTGAGGGCCGGAGAAGAGGCCGCACGCCTCCACCTGCCCGAACTAATCGAACTGCGCGACACACTGCTCATCCGTTTGGCCCGCTGGTGGCGGTCGGTGACCAGTAAATTGGTGGGAGCAATCAAAAGGTAGCTGGTGATGTATACCAAGATCGTCGTTCCGCTCGACGGATCCGAACTGGCCGAGGGGGTGCTGCCTCACGTCGCAGAGATCATCCGCGACCGGGGGGGCCGGGTCTGCCTGCTCGCCGTCGCCCCGCTGGCCAGGGGGACGCCCCCCATTCTTGCGGACGTCCTCTCGTCCGCCACCACGCAGGAGGAACGGCAGCGCGTCGAGCGAGAATTGACGACGTACCTGCACACCGTCGCGGAGAAGCTGGAACCAGTCGCCGCCGACATACAGGTGGGCGTGCGCTTCGGACGGGCTGCCGACGAGATCCTCGCCTTTGCCGGTGAGGTAGGCGCCGACCTGATCGCGATGTCCACCCATGGGCGCTCCGGCATCCGCCAGTGGGTCTTTGGCAGTGTGGCAGATCGAATACTCCACGGGGCTGCCTGCCCGCTGCTCCTGGTGCGCACCGCACCGGCCCAATCGCAAGCCACGTACCAGCGCATCCTCGTGCCGCTCGATGGCTCCGAGGCGGCAGAGCAGGTGCTGCCCCACGTGAGCGCCCTCATCCGCCCCAGCCACACGCGCATCTTTCTGCTCTCTGTCCTGACGAACGGGCTGGGCGATCGCACGGTAGCGCTGTTGACCAGCATACCACCGGGGCTGCGTCTCTCCACCAACGTCCTTTCGCAGGCTCAGGTTCAATTGCAGGCCTATCTGCGCAGCGTGGCCGCCGCGCTACGCGAGCGCGGAGCGTCCGTTCAAACCGACATCCGGCGCGGATCGCCTGCCGAGGAGATCCTGTCTCACGCTGCCCAGATCGAAGCGGACCTGATCGCAATGACGACCCACGGGCTTTCCGGGGCGAGCCGGTGGGTGTACGGGGATGTGGCGGGCAAGGTGCTGCAGGGTGCGCAAAGTCCTGTGCTCATGGTGCGTCCCAAGTTCGAGGAATAAAAAACGAGCGCGTGGCGCTCGCTCATTCGCCAGACAATACTGCCTCTACGGCGCAACGATCTCGCCGGTTGGCCCCCATGCACGGCTGCAAACCTCTGCCCGGCCGCACATCACCCCCTGCAACTTCCCGTTGACGGTCACCCGAAGCCCGGCCCCGTTACCGGTATCCACGATGACCTCCCCACCCGATTCAGTCACCATCTGACCCTTCGCCAGTATCCCCTCGAAAGCCGTGATCCCATCGACAGTCACCCGCACCCAGACGTGCTCGGTGGCCTCCAGTATCAGCGTCACGTCTCCGCTGGCACTGACTGGGAAGGTGGGCGTAGAGGCGGGCAGCGCCGTCGCCGTGGGCAACGGCGAGACATCTGCCGACACGGTGGCTGGCGTGAGCGCGGGCAGTTCCTCTGCCCCCCTGCTCTGGCCCACCAAGACCAGCACCGCGATCAGGATCACGAGCACGATGATGAGCACGATGCAGGCGATGATTATCATCTCCAGGCTCAGCCACTCCGGAATACCGGGAGAAGAGACAGGCGTCGCGGAAGGCTGGGGCGTCACAGGTCCGGCGACCTGGCGGGCAGGCTGTGGTTCCACAGACACGCCCGCCGGAACAGGCACGGCACGACGTGTCTCCTTTTCGTAGCGGGATAGCACATCCTCCAGAGGAAGGTCCAGGTGTCGGGCGTAGATGCGCAGGAACCCACGCACCTGCACCTCGCCGCCCGGGAAGGCGTCGAACTCCCCGTCCTCCAACATCTCCAGGAAGCGGGTTTTGATGCGCGTCGCCGCCTGAACGTCACTCAGCATCTCGTCCCTTGCCTCGCGCGTCTGGCGCAGCCACACTCCAAGCGTCTCCATCGTCCTCCCCCGGTGACGAGTGCCTTGCTATTCCTCCGGCTCTGACTCCTCGGCCTTTACCACGACCTTGACTTCGGCGACCACGTCCTGCGACAGCCGCACGGAGACGACGTGCTCGCCGACTTCACGGAGCGGCTCGGAGAGGATCTGCTTGCGCCGGTCGAACGTCTCCCCGATCTCGCGCTCCAGCACCTCGGCGATGGCAGAGGGGGTGATAGAACCATACAGATGGCCCGTCTCGCCGGCCTTAGCCTCGAAGGTGAGCGTGACGCCGCTCAACTGCTCGGCGAGTGCCTCGGCGCGAGCCGCCATCTTTTCCTCGCGGTGGGCCGCCGCAACTCTGAGGTGCTCGAACTCCTTCAGCTTGCCAGGAGCGGCCTTCACCGCCAGGCCCTGGCGGAACAGATAGTTGCGGGCGTAGCCATCCGCGACGTTCTTCACATCGCCGGCGTGTCCCAGGTTAGGTACGTCTTGGGTCAGAATGACTTTCACTCGATTGCCTCCCAACTAAAAATTGGCGTAATGATACCTCAAAAGCTCAGATTACGAAAGTGGAATACGAGGGACACGAAAAACGTGACATACAAACGTGCAGGGCACCCCGGCATCAGTGCCCTGCCCGGATGGGGCGGGTGGGATTCGAACCCACACGTCCGTAAGGACAGAGGATTTTAAGTCCACGGCGTCTACCGTTCCGCCACCGCCCCGTATACACTTACGGGCAGCCCCATCCGCTGCCCGTTGTCAGTGTGCGTTAGAGGCGACGGTCGGAATTGAACCGACGAATAAGGGTTTTGCAGACCCCTGCCTTACCACTTGGCTACGTCGCCTGGTGCGCCGAAATTCTACCATGCATCGTGCTTCTGGGCAAGTTGCAGGCAAACAAATCGGCAGGATGACTCGCTCACCCTGCCGATTGGTATCTACGCTGTCTCCTCCTAAGGCCCAAGCCGCTCCCACACCAAGTGCACCCGCGCCGTTCCGGTGCCCTCAAAGTACTCCAGCTTCACATCGTGCGCGCCTTCACTCAGCCAGACAGTCGCGTACTTGTAGCCGCGCATCGGCTGCCAGGCATCGATCAGGAGGCGGCCATCCACCCACAGCCGCACGCCGTCGTCGGAGTAGGTCGTGAAGCGGTAGCCGCCGCCCTGGAAGTATATCGGCTGCGTCCATCGGGCGGAATAGCTGTCGGCAGGGATGCCCTCGCCGGGTGAGTCCCAGCCCCAGTTGTGATCGATCACGTTCTCGACGCGCGTCAGCGCCGGTTCGCCGCTCAGGTCGGGGTTGTCGAAGTAGGCCGCCTCCCACGGATCGTCCTCATCAACGGGAAGAGAGCCGGAAGGGGGAACGGCCGTAGGCGCAGGCGCAGAAGGTGCACCAGACCCCCACCAGAACCGCACGCGGGCGCTTCCTGTGTGCTCATAGTACTCGAGCTTGATGCTGTGCGACCCCTGCAAGTAGGTGCCATCCACGTAGTGCAGCTCGTAGCTCATATCCTGCCATTTGTCGATGAAGAGACCGCCGTCGAGCCACAGCCGAAAGCCGTCGTCGGCCTGCACAGAGAAACGGTAATAACCGGGGGTAAAATTGACCGTGCGCGTCCAGCGGACGGAAAAGTTATCGTCAGGCATCCAATCCGCCGGCGGTCCCACGCCCCAGTCAAAGTTGATCTCGGCATCGTTCCGCTCCATCGCCGGGCCACCGGCCAGGTTGGGATTATCGAAATACTCGCCGCGCCAGCCCTCGAAAGAGGCCAGCGACTGCCACCACACGTGGGCGTGGGCCTTGTCTCCGTGTTCATAGTATTCGACGACGATGGTGTGAAAGCTGGCCGATAGGTTTATGTCGCCGGTGTGGGTGTTGGGCAGCTTCTGATCGTACCAGGCGTCCACCACCAGCACACCATTCACCCGCACCCGCACGCCGTCGTCGGTGCTGGTGAAGAAGCGGTAGGTGCCCGCACCGAGGTTTACCGAGCGCGTCCAGCGCACGGAAAAGTTGTCCGCAGGGACGGATGGATCAGGGCTGGCGGTATCCCAGTCAAAGTCGATAGCGCTGTCGCCGCGCACCAGCACCGGCGAACCCTCCAGCTTTCGGTTACCGTAATACTCGCCGCGCCACGCCTCGCCGCCCACCACCTGGCTCCAACCGACGCTGATCAGAGCGCCCCCTTCGTGCTCGTAATACTCGACCCGCACCCAGTATGTGCCAGTGGGGATGTAGCGATCCACGTAGAAGGTGGACGGATCGCGGTCGTGCCACTCGTCCACCACGAGGGTATCGCCCACCCACACCCGCACGCCGTCGTCGGAAGCGATGGTAAACCGGTACGTGCCGCCGGCGAACCAGTCCTCACGTACCCAACGCACCGAGAAGTTATCCTTGGAGATATCGGGGTGAGGACTCCCGTGGCCCCAGTTGAAGTTTATCGCGTCGTCATAACGACTCACGACAGGGCCATTGCTGAGGCCGGTATCGTTAAAGTAATCGCCCCACCACTTCCCTGCTGAGGCGCGGGGGGCGGCCGCCACAACTGCGCCACCCAGAGCAAAAGCGAGCAGTACGAACCCAAGGAACAGAACCGTAACTAATCGTCTAGTCATCGACACACCTCCTCGCAAAACGTGTGTTTGCGGGGGAGCAATCACTTTGGCACCAGTATAACACAGAACTCCCCCCGGCGCACCGGCCAGTTGGGGAGTTCTACGATCGAAAACTACCTAGGGCACGTTGGGATAAAAGTCCGCTACCCGCTCTGCCCCTTGCCCTGCAAGCGCCGCCACCCGGCCCACTACGGCACTGTCCACAATGGTCACACCAGATGCGTCCTCCACAGCCGCGACGAGCGCCGCGCGGGATACAGCCAACCCGATCAGCGTGCGCGACTCGTCTACGGTGTAGCGCACGTCGGCGCTGGTCACCCAACTCGCAGTGTCGGCATCCCACACCGCGTAGTAGGTGAAGTACTGTGCCCTCTCGGGGTCATAGTACAGGGAAACGGCCACCTCGTACCCCAGATCGGGGTTGATGGGGCGATCGCCGGCAGGGCGACCGGTCTCGACGTCGCCGTCCACGTCGAGCACAAAGATCCACTCCAATCTCTCCGTCGGTGGGTCAGGGATCGGATCGTAGAGTTCGATCCACAGCAGCACGTCATCATCGGCAGCCCAGTCGGCCAACGGTTCCGGCACCTCTGCAGGAATTCCCAGTGTCACCTTCATATCGGCCCCCACGCTGGCAGCGCGGATATCGACACCGGTGGGAATATCCTCGACCGGTTCCAGAGCCTCGTCGTAGGTCACCATGTCGCCTTGCGCGTCGGTCGGCACCGGTGTATCCGTCGGCACCGGCATGTCGATGGGAGAGGGCACATTCGTCGGGCTTGGCGTCCACGTCGGCGGGACCACCGTCGGCAAGACACTCAGGGGAGACATAACCGTCGGTTCGGGCGGCGAGGGCGCAAACGCCGATCGTGCAATCAGTATGGCCGCAATGCACAGGATCACGACGAATACGCCTAGCCCCACCGCCAAGCCTATTTTGGCGCGTTGGTCCAGGTTGTACCACCGGCCTGCAATGCCAATTCCAGAAGTCGAGCTCTTCATTGGGTCACCTCACTTTCACTACGATCCCGATATGCGAGCTTTCAAAATATCAGCTAACATTGTAGCACAGAAACCAATCAAAGGGTAGCTCAACAAAAGGACGATACCACCCACGAGGAACGACACCGCCCAATCGACGCCCAAGCCGGCCGATAAGCCGGGTTCTGTTCCCCCAGTTGGGGGCGGCGATCATCTATCTGGGACGGCGGTTGCCCGCCGCCTCTAGCGGCCTACCCGGGGCTTGGACGGAGCGGGCCGCTCCGTGTCAGGGTGGGGACAAGCCCCGCCCCTACATCACCCCTGCTTGGCCTTGCTCCCGGTGGGGGATACCTGGCCGCCCGTGTTGCCACGAGCGCCGGTGGTCTCTTACACCACCTTTTCACCATCACCTCCCCCACCCCCACCCCTCCCCCAATGGGGGAGGGATGAGGGGAGGGAACAGCTGTCTGCTTTTCTGTGGCCCTTTTCCGCCGGGTGTCGCATCCGTGGATGCGCCCCGCCTGGGCGTTACCCAGCACCGTGCCCTGTGGAGCCCGGACTTTCCTCGATCCGCACGCGGACCGCGATCGCCTGGCCGGCTTGGACGTCGATTCTATGATAACACACGGCCACCGGCTGTCAAGGATCAACGGATGCGCGACAACCGATCATCCCCGCTCTATCGCTGGCCCCTCGAGCTCGTATGCAACGATCTCAAAGCTGGCCGACTGCTGCTCGACCCCCTCGATATACAGCGTCACGGTATAGCTGCCGCTGGCGAGCACCCACCTGCTCTCGTCGTAGTAGGCCGCCCAGGCCGTGCCCTCTGTGCCGGAAACGGCCACGTTCCAGGTCGCCTCCTGCCGCGCCACCTCCTCGCTGTCAAGCACCCACACCGCCGTCCACGCCAATCCGTCGCGCATCCCCTCATAGTCGAAAACGGCATAGACTGCTTTGGTGTTCCAATCGAAACGGTTGCCCGGTTCGGTGAGGAACGGCATGCCCTCGGGCTGTACGCCAAGAGCCAGGGTAATGGCGCCAAAGGCGGGGGGAACCAGCGTCGGCTCGACTCTTTCCATCGTCTCGCCGATCGCAAAACTCGCGCGCCCCCGTTCCGCGCCTCCTACTGCAACCACTGCCTCGTAGCTGCCGGGTGAGAGCGACCTGCCCCCCGCGGCCCGGAAGGTGACCTGTGCCTGTGCCTGGGAAACGCCGCGCCACGTCTCCACACTTTCCTGCACCAGCTCTCCCTGGCGATAGAGCGCGAGAGAGAGTTCAACCCCCGGACACAGCCCTTCGTAATCGTAGCTCAGATAGACCGCCTGCGTGCCGGCCTCGAACCTGCCGGCGCCCGGCCCCTCGCTGGCAAGATCGGGATCGTCCGTCACCCGCAGGCCGGAGACGCGCGGGGCTGCGCCCAGCACTTGAAACGCGCGCGCGCCCACCGTGTGCTCGCCGGCGTAGACCAGCAGGACGTACCGGCCCGGGTCAAGGCCCTGCCCCCCGTCATCCAGGACGGGGAAGGAGAGCTGCTCGCCGGCCTGGCCCCAGGGAGCGGGCGGCTGGGCAGCCACGCGCTCGCCTTCGCGCTGCAACTCCCATCGCCACACCGTCTCCGGCCGGACGCCCTCCAGTTCGACCTGCGCCAGGATCTGACCCGTCCCCAGGCAGAAAACGTCGGCCACCGTTCCCTCCCCGGTTATCACCTGGACCGTGGCATAGCTGGCGGAAGGCGCGGGCGTAGGCGTGGGTGCCGGCTCCCCATCGTCGCGCGGGCGCGAAAGGCTCACGATGGCTACCAGGCTCGCCGCGATGACGAGCGCCGCCGCCGCGCCGATGAGCACCCAGTTGAGCGGAGGCAGCGCGCGCCGCGCCGGCTCGCCGGACGGGCGGACGTTCGCCGGGTCGAGCGGTTGCAGAGCGGTGTCGGGATAGACGCCCGCGCGGTCGCACGCCACGCTGCCCCAGAAGCGCAACAGCGCCCGCAACTGGCCGCGTTCGGCAGGGTCGGCGACCACCGCGCCGGCCTGCTTCAGGTCGTCGATCAAGATGTGTACCCTGTCCAGGAGCGCCTCCGCGTCCTCCCCGCGCTCCAACTGATCCAGCTTCTCCTGATGCCTCCGCTGAAATGCGTCCAAGAGTTTGCTCATAGCCACCCTCCCATCAAGCTCGCGCACAGGCGTCGCACGCGCTCCACGGCAGCCCTCAGCCCGTGCTCGGCCAGGGCCAAGTGGCGGCGGCACGCGCTATCCATCTCCTCGGCCAGCTCGCACATGCTGCCGGGATCGGGGACGTCCTCCTTCAGCGCATCCTCCAGGAGCAACTGCAGGCTGACGACGTCCACCGCCCAACGCTCCCCCTCCAGTTGGCGCCCATCGCGCCGGAACGGGCGGCCGATGTGCTGGACCTCTTCGGCAAAGCCCACCAGCCCATCCACGCTGCGCTGGCAGGGCCGCCAGTTCTGCAGCAGCGCCTGGCGCTCGGCCGCGCCGAGGCCATCCCCCCCGCGAGGAACGAGCAGGCTGCGGAAAGGGGCCAGCCCATCCAGCACGCCGCGAATCAGACGGTGCAACGCGGCCCACTCCGCCTCCCGGGCCTGGAGGGCAAAAAGGGCTGCGGCCACCTCGTGCAGCTCCGCCCGCGTCCCCTCGTCCGCCGCCAACGCGCGCGAGAGGGCCTCACCCACCCGTCCCGCCTGCCGCTCGATCCCTGCAAACGCGCCATCGCCCAAGGGCCCTATTCCATCGCTCATCGGACTTCCTCCACGCCCCGATTATAGCCAGATATCGAGCCTTTACAAATCGAGCGAGAGATTGTGACGCATCCTCAATATGCGCAAAAGCCCCGGCAGCTGCCGGGGCTTTTGCGCATATTGAGGCTATGTAGGCCCACTTGGTCTTGAACCTGGGATCAACCCGCCTGAAGGGCTTTTCCTATTGGGCTGCGTTTTTTCATAGCTGCGTTGCTGTAGGTTGTGCCAAGGTCATTCCCTTGAAGTCAGATTGGCGGCTTAGAATGGAATATCATCCTCTTGTTGATATGTGTTGGCGTACGCGGGATGTGCATCGAGTAGAAGGCGAACAGTATAGGTAGAAACAGAGATAGGAAGTGTCACTCTGTAGACGTACTGGCCCTCAAGCAGAAAGTGATCAGCAGTGTGACTGAATTGTTGACCGCCGACGTTGAAGTCCACTTGCAGAGAGAACGGTCCAGGAGATTGGGTTTCTGGAGAGAAGTGGAAATCAGCCCCATTTGAGAATAAACGAGCTCTTTCCACAAAGGTGTGTTGGCGATAGAAAGGAATGTACCGAGTGGTGGCTATGATCTTGCTATGGTATTGGGTCAATAGGTCTGGCGTGAGTAGGTGGAATAGAGTCTCTCGCTCTGCTTCAGAACGGCAGTAGATGAAACACAACGCGTCTAGATCAAGCTCTCGGGGTATGGTGATCTCCGCCTGGCGATGGAAAATGATGTCGCGGGAATATGTCCAGCCAGTGTGGTAGATCTGCTGCCAAGGCAGGTTCTTGAGTTCATCTGCGGTAGAGAGTAGCGCTTTCCTCGTTCTTGTCCCAAGACATCCATCTGAGAACCTGCAATCGCTACGTGCAAGAATTGCAGATGCGCTGAATAGGAGAAAGACCGGAACGGGGCAATGGGCATCAGGAAACTTTGATTTCGAGAGGGTGATCTGGGATTGAATGCCTTCCGCATAGAATTGGGTTGGGGTCTTGGGTCGGAAATACAGACGCACACAATCTTTGAACTCAGCGTCCGTCCCGGCTAGAACTGCTGGACTACCGCTGCTGACAACAAGTTGTTTGGTCTTCTCCGAGTGATAGCGAGAGTATAGATAACCTGATCGGAGGATGTTTACCGCATTGCGAATATCTGTGTAATGAAAAACAAACTGGGGCCACCAATTTCGTTCGGTGCGCCTAACCCAGTCCTCTGTGGCTAGATCTTTAAGAAACTCTTCGATTTGGCTGGCATCTGGCTTTAAGTCGCCCATGCAGGCGTGTCTACCTCGAAGAGCGACATCTGTATCGGTTGAGAGAGGAAATCAGATCTGCCGATAAATGCGGAGGGGAGTATTTGGAGACCAGTTGCAGCAGCATTTTGTAGATTACTATATTCATCTGATATGTGGACGGGAGTGACATAGTCCAGCTGTGCAAATATCGGGATTAGGTAGTATATCTGCTTGTTGATGCCAGGGGCTATTTTGCTCATTGAAAATCCGTGCGTTCGAAGTTGTTGCCAGAAAGTCTGAAGAGTCTCATAGGGGATGAAATAACGCTGCTTGGCTGTTTCGATCTGGATGCCTAGCGGGTCTTGAGAGATGTGAGCTGAGAAGGAGTTTCGGTTTGCGATAGTCTTGTAGCTTTGACTGCTGTCCAGCAATTGCACTAGATCGTCCCAGACTTCGGAAAAGGGGAGGCTTGTTGGCTCAGAACGTAGCCATTCTTTCATTGCTGCCGGGTTAAGATGCTCAATGAATGCACTTTGTTCACCAGGGTATATGAATGTCTCAATGGGTAGATTGCGGAGATAGGTTACCATCAGTGGTTGGACTTGTGATTCAAAATCAAGTTGTCCGTTTCCACATCCAAGTGCTGGAAAAGCGATGCTGTGAATTCCGAGATCAGCATAGGTAGCAACAAACTTCTTGAGTCCGGCTTCGATGAACCTGATATCTGATGGACTACGCCAGTGTTGCTTGGTAGGGAAGTTCAGGACCCATTTATTGGAACTCTTATAGAGCCATAACATCCCAATTCTAAACTGGCCAGTCTCGCACAATTCCCGGTACTTGTCGTACATTTCGGGATATATACGTTTGTACTCAAGGGCTATCCCTTTACCCATTACACCAACGGTGTTGACTGTGTTGACTAGGACCTGTGCTGGAGATTGTAGCAGATTGCCCTTAACATAAAGTATCATGGTATTATCTCCGGGAATATCCCAACTCAGCTTCATTGTACTACAATTGCCAGATTTTGAGTACTTTTTGCACTCCGTGGTTACCCACGATAGTCCTACACGATCGGGCCGTGGTGTCGTTTCAGGAGTCCGATACCAGAGTCGGCATTGTCCCATAGATACGGTGCAGACTAAACGTACACAATGTCAACGGCCATCGCTAGCCGCGTTCGAGCCGGGAGCATCTGGTGTACTATCCAGATCAAATGGAATCTCGTTTCTGTAGCTCCAGCACGCTCCGCTGGGTCAATGGGAAGATCACGCAGAACGCGAGAACGGTAATGATGGGAGCTGCAGCGCAGATGAGGCCAAAAGTGACGATCTCCGTGATAGCCTCCTGATCTCCCAACTGTATCGCCTCGTTACTGTCTTGTGGCTCCGGAACGTTGCTCGCAGCCAGCTCGTATGCGCCACGACTCAGGAAGTACCCTATCAATACAGCCAATGGCACAGCAACAATGGCAGCCACGAGCTGGGATGCAAAGACTTGCCGTTTCGATGTATCGTTGTTCGACGCTGGGCGGTGACCTGCCGGGGTTCCATTCACTGCTGGTTCCCTCTTCGTACTGATAGGGATTCTCTCTTCCGCTGCTTCGCCTGTCCTCGCCTGCATCCCACGCTGCTCTTCCCTCTCTCGCCTCGCTCCACGATCTCGCAACGAGCGGCGGCTTTCCCTTCCAGGCATCAACCGCCACGAGAACGCACGGTCAGTCGTTCACATAGATTGTAGCACACTTTGCTGCAAACGGCCAACGCGTCCAGCAAGGGGACCTGTTGACGAATTCGTCAAGTTGTTGTAAAATGTCGTCCGTATCAGTTCATTGGGAGGATAAGCTTGGCTAACACAAAATCAGCTCTCAAGCGCCTGCGCAGCTCAGAGCGCAGAAGGCTGCACAACCGGGTATTCCGCGGACGAGCCCGCACCGCGGTCAAGAAGGCGCGGCAGTTGATGGAGACGGGCCAGATCGAGGAAGCCCGCGAGGCCGTGCAGGCGGCAAGCCGATCGCTGGACAAGGCAGCCGCGAAAGGCATCATCCACAAGAACAACGCCTCCCGGCGCAAGTCACGCCTGATGCAGCAACTGAGCCGGGCGGAAAAAGCAGCCTGACCGAAGGGGAGAAGCCGAGATGGAATCGTTGGAGCTCCGTTGCATCGCGCAACGGCGCTCTTTGTTGTGTGTCTGCTTCCAACCTCGCCGGAGGCTACCGTAGGACAACACCGCCCATAAGATGGGCGGAGGAAATCTGACAAGGAGGTATGACAATGGAGATTGCCGGTTTCGAATTCCCTGATGACCTGTACTATGACAAGATCCACGGCTGGGCCAAAGTGGAGGGCAACGTTGTCATGCAGGGCCTCACCAACTTTGGCCAAGCGATTGCCCATGAAATCGTCTTTGCCGAGATTCCTCGCACCGGCCGAGACGTCGAGCAGGGACAGACGTTTATGTCCATGGAATCAGGCAAGTGGGTGGGCCGCATCCAGGCTGTCGTCAGTGGCAAGATCATCGAGGCCAATGAGGAACTGGAGTGGGAGCCCTCCACCATCAACGAGTCCCCCTTCGGAGATGGTTGGCTGGTCAAGATCGAAATAGCCGACTCTTCCGAATTGGACAACCTGATGCAAGCCGACTCCCCGGAACTCAAGGCCTTCATCGAGGAGGAGGCGGAAAAGTACAAGGACGTCTTGAGCTAGATGATCCGTTCGTGATCTGGTAGACAAGCCACAAGTAGGCAAGGATTCGCAGCATAACCTTGTCTACTTTTGCAAGGAGCGCTCGATGAAGCTCAATCGCCTCGAAACAGTTGCCTGGCAGGACTCACAGCTTCTCTATCACGCCCAGCCCCGGCTGGGGCGTGAGGGGCTGAACCTGCTCTCCCCCGGCGCACCCTACGTCTGCATCGGCTACTTTCAGGACGTGGCGCAGGAGGTGGACGTCGATTTCTGCCGCGCGAACGACATCCCTATCTTTCGCCGGGAGGTCGGCGGCGGCGCGGTCTACCTGGATGGCGAGCAACTCTTTTACCAACTGATCATCCACCGCGACAATCCCCTAGTTCCCGCCAGCAAGGACGCTTTCTACCGCAAATTCCTGCAGGCCCCCATCGCAGCCTGCCGGGCGCTCGGTATCCATGCCGAATACAAGCCGGTCAACGACATCGTCGCCAACGGGCGCAAGATCTCTGGCAACGGCGTGGCCGAGATCGGCGACTATATCGTCTTCGTCGGCAACCTGATCGTGGATTTTGATTACGAGATGATGGCGCGCGTGCTCAAGGTCCCCGACGAAAAGTTCCGTGACAAGGTCTACAAGACGCTGCACGAAAACCTCTCGACGATCAAGCGAGAGCTGGGCTCCGCCCCGCCCTGCGAGGAGCTGTGGGACCTGCTGGCGGTCAAGTTCGCCGAGGTGCTGGGGCCGCTGGAAGAGCAGACGACGGTGGACGAGGAGTGGCGCGCCAAGGCGGACGAGCTGGCGGCGCAGTTCCTCACCGACGAGTGGCTATACGGGAAGAAGCGGCCCGGCGAAGGGCGCGAAGTCAAGATCCGCGCCGGTCTACAGGTGAGCCAAAAGATGCACAAGTCGCCCGGCGGACTCATCCGCGCCACGACCGAGCTGCAAGAAGGCATCATCGCCGCCGTGTCCCTCTCCGGCGACTTTTTTTTCTTCCCGGAGGAAAAACTGGCCGAGATGGAGAAGGCGCTGGAAGGCGTGCCGACCGGCGAGGTCGAGCGGGCCATCGCCAACTTTTACGGGGAGCACGGCATCGAAAGCCCGGGCGTCACACCGGCCGATTTCGCGAAGGTGGTGGGATAGCGCGAGGAATTCTGGGTACAGCAAACCAATGTAGCGTACCTGCAAGGTTTGGAAACGGGCCAGCCGTGGGGCTGGCTCGCTATCGTTTCACGGCATGAGCCGAACCGAACCACCCCGCGCTTGCCAACTCAGCGGGACGGTGTAGAATTGAGGCACCTAGTTACGGAGTTGGCGACGTCTGAGCACGGCCACAGCCCCATCAGCTTGATTCAGAAGACACCCGCCCTCTCCGTCCCACCTGCGCGTGATCCGGCGTAAGCCAAGAAAACGGAGCCCACGTCCCACATGAAACCGACCGAGGAACACAAACAGCTCCAGCTCCTTAAGCGGGGCATGATTCTCCTCCCCCTGTTGGTGCTGGTCCTCCATGTAGCCTACGAGCTACTGGTAGTCGATGTTCAGTGGCAAGAGGTGTTGCCGGGCGCTTCCTTGATACTGGCCGGCAGTTTCGTGCTGGCGTGGTTCGCCCTCTCCATCATCTCCCGCTTGCAAACGCGCAGCGGGAGACAGCAAGAGTACTTAGCCGTACTGCACCAGATAGACGTCGAGTTGGGAAGCTCGCTGGACCAGGAGCAGGTGTTGCAGGCCGTGCTTAAAGGCGCGCTGCGCCTGACAACCGCCCAGGCCGGCCGCATCTTCGCCTACGATCCGCAGCGGCGTGCATTCACCCAGGGATGGGAATACCTGGCCTCCGGCGCGTGTTACCCGATCGACTACCTTCCCCGCCCCGATGGCTTCACCGCACACGTCGTGCAGGCAGGCGATACCCTGATCGTCGAGGATGCGGCAGGGGCCGGAAGCCTTATCGCACCTGAGGACGTGAAGCGAGGTCTCAGATCCGCAATGGGTATTCCATTGCTGCGCAGCGATCAGGTGCTGGGTGTCTTGAGTATCGGCTTCGACGCTCCGCATACTTTCACCGCGGGCGAACTGGAGACACTGGACCTATTGGGAAACCGCGCAGCGATGACCCTGGACAATGCCCGCCTTTTCAGAGAGGCCGTGCGGGAGCGGGAGGTGGCTCACACTCTGCTCGAAACCGCCGAGACCCTGAGCACGACCCTGCGACTCGACCGGTTGCTGGAACGCATCCTGAACGGGCTCCAACAGGTCATCCCCTACGACGCGGCATCGATCAACCTGGTGCACGAAGAGACCTGCTGGCCTGCAGCCTCCCGAGGTCGATTGTACACTCCCTCAACACGGTTCTTGCTGGAGGAATTCCCCCTGGTGCAGCGGGTCGTGCGCGAGCGCGGCCCGATCATCGTTCCCGACGCGTGCGATGAACCCAACGTCTTACCAAAACAAACGCCCGGGCCAGTGCAGACCTGGATGGGCGTGCCGCTGATCTCCAAGGACGAGGTCATCGGCGTGCTGATGGTCGAGTCTCATCAGCCCAGCGCCTACGACGAAGAGATGGCGCGCTTGGCCCTCGTCTTCGCCCACCAGGCAGCCCTGGCCATCGAGAACTCGCGCCTGTACGAACAGACACGGGCACAACTACGTGAGGCCACGCTGCTCCACAGTGTGATGGTGGCCCTCTCGTCTACCCTCGACGTGGATCAGATACTGCCCTATGTAGCCCGCAGCCTGTGCGAGGTTCTGAACGCAGCCAGTGTCGAGATCTACAGCCTGGACGAAGAGGCCAAGACCGTCCGCGTCATCGCCGACTACGCAGACACCGAAACTGCCGAGTTGAACAAGCCATTGGAATCAGCGCGGACTTGTGCGCTGGCCGACCTCCCCGCTATGGCGGAGGCCCTGGCCCATCGCCGCCCTGTCCAGATGCAGATAGACTCTCCTGATATGGACCCCCACGATCTGACCAGGCTAGAAACCCGCGGCGCGCAGGCCGCACTCCTCCTGCCGATGATAGTCCGCGACCGCGTGCTGGGATTCGCCCAAGTGTGGGAAAGCCAGTCCCCACGCAGGTTCACCGAAGGCAAGATCGCCGTAGCCCAAACACTGATCCACCCGGCGGCCATCGCGATGGAGAACGCCCGCTTGTTTGACGAGATAGAAGCTGCCGGACTCGAACTGCAAGCGCGGGCGCGGGCGCTGGAGGAGGCAAATGTCCGCCTGAAGGAAATGGACCAACTCAAGCGGCAGTTCCTCGCCCGCGTCAGTCACGAGCTTCGCACGCCGCTCAACTCCATCATCGGCTTCTCCGAGGTGCTGCTCGAGGGTTCGGTGGGCAAGATATCATCGGAGATGGCGGAATGCGTCGAGATCATCCTTATAAACGGCGAGCACCTCCTGACCCTCATCAACGACATCCTTGACCTTTCCAGGATCGAGGCCGGACGCATGAATCTGTACCTGACCACTTTCAGCGCGACAGAGCTGCTGGAGGAAGTGACGGAAACGATCAAGCCAATGATAGAAAAAAGGTCGCAGGTGCTGACCGTGAACCATGCTGACGATTCCCCTCTTCTGACCGCCGACCGTCTCCGGGTCAAACAGGTGCTGCTCAACTTGCTCAGTAACGCCAACAAGTTCACCCCTGAGGGAGGACAGATCACACTTTCTTGCCACCTGCCCAACTCGAAAGAGATACATTTCTCCGTCACCGACAACGGCATTGGGATCAGCGAAGAGGATCAGATGATCCTTTTCGAGGAATTTCGCCAAGTAGACGGCTCACTATCGCGGAAGGCCTCGGGCGCTGGATTGGGGCTGGCAATCAGCAAGCGGCTGGTCGAAATGCACGGGGGTCGCATCTGGGTAAAAAGCGATCTTGAGCAAGGCGCGACCTTCTCCTTCAAACTGCCGCTCCACGGACCGCCTCAACCATCCTTCGGTTAGACGAGCCCGCCCTGAGCCTACCCCCCCCCAATCAGCGACCACGGCCCGGCCCAGGCGTCAGCCCGATGATGATTCATTGGGCTTGTTTCTGAATTGGACTCCAAATGCGGTGTATAATCTCAGGTGTAACGGCTTGACGATAGAGATCGAAAGGAGGCCCCATGACCCAGTCGCCCAACGACATACAACGCTATCTGGACCGACCGCTGGACGGCCTGCTGGAGGAGCTGGCGCTCTACCGCGAGCAGGCCATCGGCGGGCCCGCGCGCAGCCCGTCCGATGCGTGGAACAAGCTCGTACCGGCGCTGCGCAAGCGCGTGTGTGACGAGTGGGCCTGGTGCGAGCGCTGCCAGGACGCCCGCTTCGAGGAGCACATCGCGCTCGCCACGCTGGTCAGCCAGATCGTCGCGCCTGAGGCTCAGTTGTGGCAGGTGCCCGCCGCGCTGATCGCCGTGATCCTGGTCAAAAAGGGACTGGACGCCTTCTGCTGCTGCCCGCCAGTGGGCAGTGGCCCGTAGCTCCCCACGCCGAAGGAGGCCACGCTATGGCGCAACTACCCCCCGAACTACGCGTCGAGATTCAGCAGGTCGATGGCAAATACCTGGCCGTGACCCAACGGGCCAACGGTCAAGAGATTGACCGCCACCTCTTTGAACACGACCCCGAAAAACTGGTCCACGACGAACCCCGGTGGATGCTGGACAAAGGGGCACGTCCTCCCGACCAGGCGCTGCGCGCCGATGCCGACGCCGCCGACCGGCCGCCGGACGACGAACTGCTGGTGGCCTACGGCCAGCGGTTGTACGGCTACCTCTTTGGCGACGGGGCCAAGCTGCACAGCTTTTTCGAGTTCAACGACGCCTACCACCGCCAGGCGCGCTTGACGCTGTGCCTGCACCCCAGCGCCGCCGCGCTCTACCGGTTGCCCTGGGAGTACCTGCACGATGGCAGCGATTTCCTGTGCCTGGGCGGGCGGCTGCTGGTCAACCGGCTGCCCGAGGGGATGGGCGAGCTCGCCCCGCCAGAGACCGCGCCCCCGCTGCGCATCCTGGTCGTCATCGCCGGGCCGGATGACCAGCACGAGCTGGACGTGGAGCAGGAGCTGGCGGTGATCACCGACGCGCTGGATGACGCCCAGCGCGGGGGGCTGGTGTCGCTGGAGATATTGGACTATGCCACACTGCCCGCGCTGCAAGACGCCCTCAGCCGCTCCGACACTCACGTGCTGCACTATACCGGCCACGGCAGCTACCGCGAGGAACAGGCCAAGGGCTGCCTGTGCTTCGAGACCGACGAGGGCAAGACGCACCTGGTGAGCGCCGATGACCTGCGCCCGCTGCTGGTGGGCGAGCGCGACCTGCGGCTGGTGGTCCTTTCGGCCTGCCAATCGGCGCAGACCAGCGGGCTGGATGCCTTCGATGGCGTCGCCACCGGCTTGCTGCAGGCCGACGTGCCCGCCGTGCTGGCCATGCAATTCAGCATCTTGGATGACTCGGCCATCGAGCTGGCGCGCGTGTTTTACACCGAGCTGGCCCGCGGCCAGGCGCCCTCCCAGGCGCTGCTGGCGACGCGGCTGGCGATGCGCACCCTCGACCAGAACCGCGAGCCCGACCAACGCCGCTTCGATTGGGGCGTCCCGGCCCTCTACCTGCGCGCCCAGGGCATGCGGTTGATTGACCCATCGGTAGGGGCGCAGCGCGCTGCGCCCCTCCTACAACCCCGCGATCTGGGCGGGTTGGTGCTGCCGCGCATCTTTGTCGGGCGGCGATCCGAGGGCCGCCGCATGCAGCGCGCCCTGCGGGAGCGGTTGCCCGCCATCTACATCCGAGGTATCAGCGGCATCGGCAAGAGCACGCTGGCGGCCAAGCTGCTCGACCGCCCAGGCGTCGACCTGGACGGGACGCTCGTGATCCGCTGCAACGAGGTATCCCTGCCCGCCGACGGGCTGACCAAGCTGGCCAGCTTTTGGCAATCTCAGGGAAAGGAGGGCCACGCCGAGGCCGCCGCGCTGCTGCTGGCCTCCCAACACGACCCCGAAGAACGCGCCCGGAAGGCCCTGCAGACAATCGCCGACCGGCGCTACTTGATCGTCTTTGACAACCTGGAATCGTGGCTCGAACCTCCCTCCCCATCGGGGAGGGACAGAGGGAGGGGCGAGAGCATCCCCGCCCACATCGCCGACGACACAGTACGCGGGGCGCTGCGCGGCCTGCTCACCGCCCGCTCCCACACCACCTTCCTCTTCACCGGGCGCTTTCGCTGGGCCGGGTTCGAAGCGCTGCCCGCCCAGAACCGGCTGGAGATCCACCTGCCGGAGTTGAGCGCGCGCCAGACGCTGCTGCTGATGAACGCGCTGCCACGCCTGGCCGCCGAGCCGCTGCAGGACAAGCTGGCCGCCTACCGCCGCGTGGGCGGCCACCCCAAGACGATCGAGCTGCTGGACGGCTGGCTGGCCGATGGACGCAAGCTGCGCGCGCTGCTGGACGACCCCACGCTGGGCGGGCGGCTGGCCGGGGAGTGGGAGGCCTACTTCCTGGGCGAGCTGCTGGCGCGCCTGGCCCCCGCCGAGCGGGACGCGCTGACCACGCTGGCCATCCTGGAAACGCCTTTTTGGTGGGAGACGGCGCGGGATTTGCTGGCCGTGGGGGTAGGGGCGAGGCAACCGGCGGCGGGTGTTTCGTCTGAGGAGGGTGATTTGGCGGTTGCCTCGCCCCTACTAGCCCGCTGGCTCGACCTCTCCCTGATCCAACACCACCGCACCGACGACGACGGCGACGCCTGGTACACCCTGCACCCCGTGGTGCGCGAGTACCTGCTGGGCCAACTGGACCAAGCGCAGATGCGCGCGCTGCACGAGCGCGCCGCCGCCTACTACGGCGCGCTCTTCGTGGATGCCGCGCGCCAGGCGCTGGCCCAGAGTAGGGGCGATGCGCACATCGCCCCCACTGAGGAGCAGATCGAAGCGCTGGCCCGCGGCGACCCCGGCGTGGTCGGCACATGGACGCACCAGACCCAGGACATGGCGCGCGCCCATTGGGCGATGGAGCAAGCGCTGGCCTGGCAATCTCACCTGTTCCAGGCCGAGCGGTTCGATGCTGCCGCTGAGATCGTCACCGCCGTGTACGACGTGCTGGCACGCTGGGGACAACGCGATTTGGCCAAGGGGCTGCTGCGCCGCGACATAGAGGCGATTGAAGGCTTTAACCGCGCCGTGGCCCAGTCCAACCTGGCGAACATGCTCAAGGAGGAGGGCCGCCTGGCCGAGGCGCTGGCGACCTACGAGCAGGTCTACGAGACCTTTGCCGCGCTGGATGAAAAGGAAAACATGGCAGTGGCGCTGAATATGCAAGGTCAAGTCCTGCAGAATATGGGCGCTTACGACCGGGCCATCGAAAAGCAAGAGGCGTCCCTGCAAATCAAGTGCGAGATCGGGAACGAGGAAGGCCAGGCCATCAGCCTGCACCAGCTCTCGATACTCTACCGACACAAAGAGGACTATGAGACAGCGCTGGCGCGCAGCCGGGAGGCTGAGGAACTGGCGCGCAAACTGGACAACGACCATTTCCTCGCCAAGACATTCCAGGCGCAGGGAATCATCTTCAACCAGATGGATCGTTCCGGTGAGGCCTCCGAGCGCTTCCGCAAAAGCCTGGAGATATTGCGCCACATCGGGGACGAATCCGGCGCGGCCGATAGCCTGGGCGAGTTGGGTAAGCTGCTGCAAGACACCGGACAGATGCGCAAGGCCATCGCGGCCTTCAAAGAGTGCCTGGAAATTCATCGGCGACACGGAGACCCGAAGATGGGAATAGATCTGGAGATGCTGGGCACTATCCACGAGCGGCAGGGCGAGCACGCCGCCGCGCTGGAAAAGTACCAGCAGGCGCTGCGCATCTTCCAGCAAGTTGGCATGGCCAACGAAGCGCGAATTACTCAACAAGATATCGCCCGCGTGCGGGAAAAACTGGGCGGGTGAGCGCTCTTCTATCGCTGAAACAGAGCTCGTAGCCCCCGTCCCGGGGGCGTCTCGGCTGATAAAATCGCGCAAAGGACAGCATATTGCTGTATGGGACGTCCCCGAGACGGGGACTTGAGCACTTTTACCGCTGAGACACAAGCCTACCCAACCTCCCCAATCAGCGACCACGGCCCGGCCCAGGTAATGTGTACTTGAGCCAGCCTTCCCCGCCAGTCGGCATCGCTCTCGAAAAAGACCAGCCTGTCGGTGCGGGTGCGGCCCCACCATCTCTCCTTTTTCTTCCCTTCAACCAGCACCTCGACCGTCTGCCCCAACAAGCGCGCGTTGATCTCGCCCACGATCTGGGACTGTAGATCATCGAGCGCTTTGCGGCGGCGCTCCTTCTCCTCCGGCGGGACGTCGTCGGGATACTTGCGGGCGGCCAGGGTCTGCGGGCGGGGGGAGTAGCGGGCGATGTGGGCCTTATCCACCCGCAACTCGGCCAGCAGGTCGTAGGTGCGCTGGAACTGCTCGGCGGTCTCGCCGGGAAAGCCGACGATCACGTCGGTGGCGATGGACACGTTGGGGATGCGCTCGCGAATGCGGGCGACCAGACGGCGGTAGTCGCCGGCGGTGTAGCCGCGCTGCATACGCGCCAGCACCTCGTCGTCGCCCGCCTGCACCGGCACCTCGATGTGCTCGCACACCTTGGGCAGCTCGGCCACGGCATCCAGGAGCTCGTCCGTCATCCACGCGGGGTGGCTGGTGAGGAAACGCACGCGTTCAAGGCCCTCGATCTCGTGCAGTCGGCGCAGCAGAACCGCCAGAGTGAGTCCGCCCGGCAGGTCGAGCCCATAGCGGTCCACGATCTGTCCCAGCAGCGTGATCTCTTTCACGCCCTGCGCGGCCAGCGCCTGCGCCTCCGCCACGATCTCGTCCGCCAGGCGGCTGCGCTCCGGGCCGCGGCGGTAGGGAATGACGCAGTAGGTGCAGCCGGTGGAACAGCCCAGCACGATGGGAATATAGGCTGAGACAAGTGTATTCTGCTCGTGGGCCGGAAGGAGTAGATCGCCATCCGGCAGGTGGTAACGGCGCACGGCGGCCTCTGCCTCCAACGCCCGCGCCTCGTCCACCAAGCCCCGTTCGGCCAGGAGCGCCAGCAGCGGCTCCGGCTCCGAGGGCGGCATGAGGACATCCACCCAGGGGAAGCGCTTCTGGAGAGGAGCCGGGTCGCGCACGCCCACGGGGGTGCGTACGCCCACCAGGCAGCCCATCAGGCCCAGGACCATCTCCGGACGACGCTCCTTCAGCGACTTCAGCGCGCCCAGCCGCCCGACGGCCTTATCCTCCGCCGACTGGCGCACGACGCAGGTGTTGAGCACGACCACGTCGGCCTCTTCGGCCCGGTCGGCGGGCGCGTAACCCAGCCGCTCCAGCGCCGAGGCCAGCCGCCGCGAGTCGGCCTCGTTCATCTGGCAACCGATCGTCCAAACGTAATACTTCACGAGGGCATTCTAACGCATCTTGGCAGAGCGTCAAGGGGATAAGCTGTGCGCTGCCAGCACCTCATCCACGCCCGGCAGCGGCGTGCGTAAGAGCTTGCGGGCGCGGGAGCAATCGAGGGTACAATCGAGCGGGCGGAGCTTGTCTTTAGGGCTGGGAGTGGGGATAACAGTGCTTGGATCGACACCAAGGAAGCGCAGCAGCCGCACGCCGAACTCGTAGCGGGAGAGGGCCTGCGCCCCGGCGACGTTCAACACGCCAACGCGATGAAATCGCGCGTAGCCCATTCCCGCCAGCTCGACCACCGCTGCCACCAGGCTCTCCACCCAAATGGGGCAGCGCAGTTCATCGGTGAAGAGGCGCACCGGCTGGCCCGCCGCGAGCGCGTCCATCATTTGGCGCGTGTTGCGATCCGCGCGCGGCCGCCAGCCGTAGATGAGGGACGTGCGCACGATGACAACCTCCGCGCCGGACGCGAGCACCGTCTCCTCGGCCAGGGCCTTGCTGCGCCCGTAGGGTGTGATTGGGCTGGGAGGATCCTCCTCGACGTAGTTGCCTTTCTTGCCGTCGAAGAGCACGTCGGTGGAGAGGTGGATCAAGCGCGAACCGCAGGAAGCCGCAGCGCGAGCGACGTTTCTGCTGCCATCGGCGTTCACCGCCTCAAAGTCGTCGCCCTGGCCAGGGTTGAGAGAGGCTGTGTGAACGACGACGTCAGGTTGGACCTGGCATACCAACGCCGCCACCGCCGCCGCGTCCCGCACGTCCAACTGCCGCCAACTGACACCGGGTCCATTCGCAGGATGGGATAAGTAGGTGGCAGTCACCCCCCAGCCATCACGGGCCAGCCGAACCACCCACCCGCCCAGGTATCCGCTGCCGCCGGTCACGAGCAAGCGAGGCTTTGCTATCACTGTTCGGCCACGAACTGACGCAACCGCTCCATCGCCTCGCGCACCCGCTCCGTCGGCGCGGTGACGGAGAGCCGCACGTATCCATCGCCTGCCGGCCCGAAGAACGGCCCTGGGGCGATGGCCACCCCGGTGTCCTTCAGCAACGCCTGCGCGAACGGCTCCGACAGCCACTGCATCGGTACCTGCGCCCAGACGTAGAGGGTGGCGCGAGGGCAGGTTGTCTCCATACCTGCGGCGCCAAGCGCCTCCACGACGATCTCCATTCGCTCTCCGTAGATCGCGTTGCGCGCCGCCAGCCACTCAGCGTCGGCGGCAAGAGCGCGAACGGCGGCCTCCTGCAGCGGGCGGAAGATGCCCGAATCGACATTCGACTTGACCTGCGCCAGCGCGGCGAGCGCATCGGCATTCCCCACCGCCATTCCCACCCGCCATCCGGCCATGTTCGCCGTCTTGGAGAGGGAGTTGAACTCCACCGCCACGTCCGTCGCACCGGGCACCTGCAGCAGGCTCGGAGCCACGTAGCCGCCGTAGGTCACGTCGCAGTAGGGCGCGTCGTGGCACAGGAGGATATTGTGACGGCCGGCGAAACCGACCGCGCGGGCAAAAAAGTCGAGGTCAGCGGTCGCGCCGGTGGGGTTGTTCGGATAGTTGAGCCACATCAGCACCGCCCGATCGGCCACATCGACCGGGATGGCATCAAGGTCGGGCAGAAAGCCATTCTCAGCCAGCAGCGGAAAGGTATGGACATCCCCACCCGCCAGGATCGTGCCCATCGTGTAGGGCGCGTAGCCTGGATCGGGCACCAGGGCGAGATCACCGGGATCGAGGCAGGCCAGCGCCAAGTTGACAATGCCCTCTTTGGAGCCGATGAGGGGCACGACCTGCGTATCGGCGTCAAGCGTCACGCCAAAGCGTCGATCGTAATAGTCGGCCACAGCCTGCCGCAATTCGGGGATACCACGATAGTCCGGGTAGCCGTGGCGGTCGGGCTGGTGGGCCGAATGGCACAGAGTCTCGACGACGTCATCCGGCGGCGGCAGGTCGGGGTTGCCGATGTCAAGCCGGATGACGTCAAAGCCCCGCCGGCGGGCAGCGTTCACCTGCCCCTCCCAGCGGGCAAAGGGGTAAGGAGGCAAATTACTGAGACAACTGGCGCGTTTCACCGCTCAGATTCCTCTAGATCGACCAGATGATCCAGGAGCGCTTCCAGCCCCAGCACGTAGCTCCGCCACCCGAACCCACTGATCTGCCCCACACACACCGGCGCGATGAGGGACTCGTGGCGAAACTCCTCGCGGGCGTAGATGTTCGAGAGGTGCACCTCCACCGCAGGCAGTCCCACCCCGGCGATGGCGTCGCGCAGCGCAACGCTGGTGTGCGTGTACGCACCGGGATTGATGAGCATGCCGTCGGCCCAATCCATCGCCTCGTGAATAGCGTCGAGCAGTGCGCCCTCGTGGTTGGACTGCAGGACGCGCAGCTCCGCGCCGCGTCCTGCCGCTGTCTCTTGCAGCGCCGCGTCGATCTCGTCCAGCGTCACGCGGCCGTACGTCTCCGGCTCCCGCCGCCCCAGCAAGTTAAGATTGGGGCCGTGGAGGACGAGAATCTTGCGATTTGAGCTCTGAGATTTGGGATTTGGCACTTTTCTATCTACAACTTTAACAACCGCACGCTGTAGATGTCCTTCAGCGCCGCGATCTCGGCCTGCACCTCAGGTGATGCAGGCTCGTCCAGCGTGAGCGCCATCAGCGCGTCGCCGCGAGGCTGCAAGCGTCCCAGGCCCATGAAAGCGATGTTGATGTCGTGCCGCCCTGTCACCTGCCCCACTTCGCCGATGAGACCGGGCCGATCGCGGTGGAAAGCCAGCAACTGGTACCCCTGCATGATGACGTCCATCCAGTACTGATCGATACGCACGATGAAAGGCTCGCCGCGCATGATCGTTCCAGACAACACGCGCTCTTTGTCGTTCTCCTCAAAAGAGATGGTGACCAGGTTGGCAAAGAGAGTCGCGTCCTCGGTCCTCTCCTCCACCACCCGCAGCCCATGCTCTCGGGCGATCAAGCTGGCGTTAACCAGCGTGATGCGAGGCTCGGTGATGCCGAACAGGCCTTTGATGAGCAACGCCCGCAGCAGGCCGGTGTCCATCTCGGCCAAGTGACCGGCGTAGGTAAAGTGCACCTGGTCAATGTGCGCCTCCGTCAACTGCCTGGCGGCGCGGCCGAGTTTTTCCGCCAGCTCGCAGAACGGCAGCAACTGCGCCTGGGTCTCTGGTGGGATTATGGGGGCGTTGACCGGATGCGCCGCCGGGCGTCCGGCCAAGATATCCACCACCTGCCGAGCCACGTCGTAGGCGACGGCCACCTGCGCCTCCTGGGTGGACGCGCCCAGATGCGGCGTGACCACAAGCTTGGGATGCCCAAGCAGGGGACTGTCGGACGGCAACGGTTCCACAGAAAAGACGTCCAGGGCCGCCTCGGCCAACTGCCTGCTGTCCAAGGCATTGAGCAGTGCCTCTTCATCGACGATGCCGCCGCGGGCGCAATTGATCAGCCGGGCGGTGGGTTTCATCAGCGCCAGCTCCCGCTCGCCGATCAGGCCAACAGTGGATGGGGCCTTGGGGACGTGGATGGTGACAAAGTCGGCCTGAGCCATCAGAGCGTCCAACTCGCACATCTCCACACCCATCTGCTCGGCCAAGTCGGCGGCGATGTAGGGATCGTAAGCGATGACGCGCATCTCTAGCCCGCGCGCCCGGCGGGCCACTTGCTGACCGATGCGTCCCATGCCTACCACCCCCAACGTTTTGCCCGTCGTCTCGACCCCCATGAACTTTTTCCGCTCCCACTTGCCGCTAGACAGGGAAGCATTGGCCTGGGGAACGTTGCGGGCCATGGCAAACATCAAGGCAATGGCGTGTTCGGCAGCGGCGATGCTGTTCCCGTCGGGTGCGTTGACCACCAGAATGCCCCGCTCGGTGGCTTTCTCCACGTCAATGTTATCCACCCCCACGCCGGCACGCCCGATGACCTGCAGCCGTTTTCCAGCCTCAATGATGCGCGCGGTCACCTTCGTGCCGCTGCGCACGACCAGGGCGTCGTAGTCGCCGATGATGGAGACCAGCTCGTCCTCGCTCAGGCCGGTCTTGACGTCTACCTCTAGCTCCTTACTCAGGATGTCGATCCCATCCTGGGCCAGTGAATCAGAAACCAGTACGCGCATGACTATGAATCCTCCTTGGATTGTAAAGACTACGCAGGACCGTCTTCACGACCTCCTGCGGCACACCCTCGACGATCTCCACCGCGCCGATCTCGCGCGGCAACACCCAGCGGAGCGTCTTGTCACGCTTCTTCTTGTCGTGGGCCATCGACTCCCAGATCGCATCGGCATCGTACGATGGACACATTGTCGGCAGGCCCCATGCTGCAAGCGCCGCCTCGATACGGTCGGCCAACACGGGCTCCGCCAGCCCTATTGTAACCGCAATTCGCGCCGCCGCAACCATGCCGATGCTGACCGCTTCACCGTGGCGCATCTCATAGTCGCTCAACCGCTCCAGCCCGTGGGCCGTGGTGTGGGCCAGGTTGAGCACAGCCCGGCGGCCGCCCTCGAAGGGGTCTTCCTCGATCACGTCGATCTTGACCTGGATGGAGCGGACAAGTTGGGAGGCGGTGATGGGAACCTGATTGGCCTCCAACTCTTCAAACAGATCGGGCGCGCCGATGACGCCATGCTTAATCACCTCCGCCATGCCGCAGTGGATCTCCTCGGCAGGCAGCGTCTCCAGCACGGCAAGGTCGATAAAAACCATCACCGGTTGCTTGAATGCACCGACCAAGTTCTTGCCTTGGGGCAGATCGACCCCTGTCTTGCCGCCCACACTGGCATCCGTCATCGCCAGGAGAGTCGTGGGTATCTGGGCGAAGCGCACACCGCGCATAAAGGACGCCGCCGCGAATCCCGCAATGTCGCCCGTGACGCCGCCGCCCAGCGCCAGCACCATCCCGCCGCGGTCGAGATCGCCCGCCAGAAACTGATCGTAAAGCGATCGGACCGTATCGAGCGTCTTGTGCTGCTCGCCGTCTGGGATGACACAGGCGGACGGCTCGAACCCTGCCGCTTGCAGCGAGGCCATAACCCGCCCGGCGTAGAGCGGCGCGACAACGGTGTTGGACACGACGACGACGGTCGTGCCTGATGACGCACCCGCTGCACGCAAGACCTCGCCCACGCGTGGCAGGATACCATTCCCGATGTGGATCGGATACTCACCGCCGGGGTGACGAACGGGCAGGGTGATGACCTCTGCCAGCGCGATCACCCGCTCCGCGACCTGCTCGACTGAAAGCCCGGTGGTATCGATCTGCCAGGGGATGGCCTGGTACGCCGCGCGGCGCACCTCCAAAAGCTCCGCGATCCGCGCACAGGGGTCGGGCACGTCGAGCAACGGGCGGTTGTTATCGTCCCCCACCCGGCGCAAGATCTCATCGGGGTCGGCGCTGAGGCAGACGACGATGGAGCCATGCATCATCGCCCGCCGGTTTTCGGGATCGACCAGCGCGCCGCCGCCGGTGGCGATGACGAGTCCCTCCTGCACGCCCAGGTCGGCGCACACCTGCGACTCCATCTGGCGAAACACTGGCTCGCCATCCTCAGCAAAGATGCGCGGGATCGGCTTGCCCGCCCGCTCCACGATCACTTCGTCCATATCGACGAATTGGAGGCCCAGTCGTCGCGCCACCTCTTGCCCGACGGCGGATTTGCCCGTGCCCATGAAGCCGTTGAGAACGATGTTGGTCATAGACGAATACCACCTGGCATCTCTATTGCTTTGCCGAATGAACCATTCTCTCAAAGTGAGTCAACGGCGCGGTAACATCAAACCAAATCTGAGAGCCATCTTCGCAGTCAAAGCGATCGTAGCGTCTATTCCCTCTCTCGACAAGTGTTTGCTGTCTCAAGCCCTTGCCAAGATGCTCAAGTACATCATACTCGTCAGCTACGCTGGAAACAAGATACGGATGCGCTTCACTGCCATCTCCGGCAGATAGAATTGCGTTCAAGAATAATCTTGCCAACGCATACTCGGACTTGGCCTTATCCTCATCGCCCAACTTATGAAGTGCAAAGGCGACCAGCCTGTGAATTCCAGGGTTCAAGATCCAGCCTGGCATCTTGGACATCAGGTACTTGACTGCTTTCTTGAACTTTTTTTTCTCCAGCAGAGAATAGGCTTCTAGCTTATAATTGCTGTACGGCTTATAGTCTGGCAAGGCAACTACCGCGTCACGTAATCGCACAAAGTTCTCGAGCGACTGCTCCCGAAGATAGCGTTCAAGATGAGTCTCTGCAGATTCCATCTCTCTAAACCTCCAGCGAGCTACCCAGCGTCACAGTCACGTAGGGAGAAAGTGCTTTTGAACGGTCCTTTCGACATCTTCCAGCCACGCCCGCCGCTGCTCCGGCGTGCTGGTGACGATCACGCGGTACATCTTGCGATGGAAGGCCTTGACGCCGCAGAGGTCAAAGATACACATCTTCCAAAGGCCCTCCAGCGGGTCGCCAAAGACCTCCGCCTCCCGCCTCTCGGGCGTGTTCGACGTGTTGAACACCAGTGCGACTTTGGCCTTCAGCAACCCAATGGGCGCTCCCTCGCCAGTGTCCCCTTCCTCAAACTCGTAGGCCACGCCCACGCGGATCACGCGATCGACCCACCCCTTGAGGATCGCCGGCGGCTGCCCCCACCAGTTCGGATGGACGATCACGATGCCGTCCGCCTCGGCGATCTCTTCGCAATACCGCTGAATGGCCGGATCGAGCGGCGCACCCTTGGGAATCTCCTCGTATGTCGCAACGGGATCAAAGCCCTCGGCGTACAGATCGTGATACCGCACCGAGTGTCCACCGTCCTGCAACATTCGCACAACCGTCTCCGTGATCGCGTGGTTAAAGCTACCCAGATGAGGATGGCCTAGAATGACGGACACGATCATCGCTGAAGACTCCGTCTCATCTGTTCTATGCTGTCCCCGCCCAGCTTTTCCACCAACGCATCCGCCAACACCCAGGCCACCATCGCCTCGCCCACGACGGCGGCCGCAGGCACGGCGCACACATCGGAGCGCTGGTACTGGGTGGCGGCTTCCTTCCCCGTGGCCAGATCGACCGAGCGCAGCGGCGTGACCGTGGTCGGGATAGGCTTCATCGCCGCGCGCACCACAACCGGCTCACCGTTCGTCATACCGCCTTCGATGCCGCCGGCGCGATTGGAGGTACGGGCGATGCGCCGCATCGCCCGTACTACCCACTCGAACTCATCATGCACCTGCGTCCCCGGCCGCCGCGCGTTCTCGAACGCCGGGCCGATCTCCACGCCCTTGATCGCCGGGATGGACATCACCGCCTGAGCCAGTCGCCCGTCGAGCCGCCGATCCCACTGGACGTGGCTGCCCAGCCCCACCGGCACGCCCGTCGCTGCGACGACGAATACGCCGCCCAGAGAGTCGCCTGCCTCCCGCGCCGCGTCGATGGCTTCGCGCATGCGCACAGCGGCGGCCTCGTCGGGGCAGCGCACACCGCTGGCTTCCGCCAGCGCCCACAGCTCAGGCCACGGCAAACCGGGAACCTGCGCCAAGACGCCGCCGATCTCGGCCACGACGCTGCCGACAGCGACGTCGAACTCGGCGAGGAGCAGCTTCGCCAGCACGCCCACCGCCACCCGAGCCGCTGTCTCTCGCGCGCTGGCCCGCTCCAGGACGGGCCGCGCGTCGCCCAGGCCATACTTGATCATCCCGGCGTAATCGGCGTGGCCGGGCCGGGGCACGGTCAGCTTGGGAAGATCGCCCGTGACCCAGTGCTCGCGCCAGTTGGCCCAGTCGCGGTTCTCAATACGCAGGCTGATGGGCGCGCCGGTGGTCTTGCCGCCGATGACACCACTGAGAATATCGACCTTATCCTGCTCAATCTTCATCCGCCCACCGCGGCCATAGCCCTCCTGGCGGCGGGCCAGGTCACGGTCGATGGCCTCCACGTCCACCACGAGGCCCGCGGGCAGCCCTTCGACGATAGCAATCAGGCACGGTCCGTGGGATTCGCCGGCAGTCAGGAATCGCAACATCACTATCTCTCCTACTCAGCCACCGGCACGGTCCGTTGACACGTGCAGCCCACGCGCCAAGTTCAGGTATCGATAGTAAAGGAAAAGGTCAAACGCAACCATGGCCAAGTTCAGAACATAGAGAGCGATCACCCAGTCATAATCGACCAGCACCTTGTGAAGGATACCACTGAGGTAGCCGAGACAGACGATCGCCATAAAGACCGGGCTCTTGCCGACCACCTGTTTCGTACGCAGCGCCTTGGCGATAGAGACCGGCCAACTGATGCCAAAACATATCAACATACCAGCTTCGAAAACGCTCATGGCACTATACTCCCTGGCGATTCTTCAATCCTTCCTCGCACGCCGCGCGCATCACGTCGATGGGCGGCTCCACACCCGTCCATATTTCGAACGACAGCGCCCCCTGCCGCACAAGCATATCCAATCCGCCGATGGCGCGGGCACCCGCCCTCTTGACCTGCTTCAACAGCTTTGTCTCCAGCGGATTGTAGACCAAATCGAACACGGTCAGATGTGCCGGGACAGGCACCTCGTCCGGCCAGATGGACTCATCCACCTTGGGTGACATCCCCACCGGCGTGGCGTTGACCAACAGGTCAGCCGCGCGGGCCAACTCGACCAGCGCCTCGGTCGTCTGCGGCAGCGTCTGCAGCCTGCCGTCCCCCAGACCGGCAACGAGCGCTTGCGCCTGCGCGGGGACGATGTCGAACACGAGCACTTCCTCCACCCCAGCCTGGAGCAGGCCAAAGACCACCGCCCGCGCGCCACCGCCCGCCCCGACGACGACAGCCTTTTGCCCCTCCGGCCCGAACCCCTCGCTGCGCAGCGAACCGACAAAGCCCTTGTAGTCGGTGTTGTCGCCCTTGAGGGTGGCCGTCCCATCTTCGTCCCTCTCAACGACGATCGTGTTGACCGCGCCGAACTGGGCCGCGTCAGATGCAACAGAATCGAGGATGGAAACCACCGCCTGCTTGTGCGGCACGGTGACGTTACAGCCGCGAAAGCCCAGGGCGGCCAGTCCGCGCACCGCTGCCTCGACCTGGGTCGGCTGCACCGGCAGCGGGATGTAGCACCAGTTCAGGCTCAGCGCATCGAAGGCAGCGTTGTGCATCGCCGGCGAAAGGGTGTGGCCGATGGGCCAGGCCATCAGGCCGACCGGCTTCGTGTGCCCATTGATCATTTGGACGCTCTCCCCTCTTGCTTCCTACTCCATCGCAGCAACGATGCCCTTCACCTGCAACAAGGATTCGATGGCAGGCACCGGCAGGGCCTCGAGGGCGTCCTCGTATCTCTCCCGTGCCAGCCAGATCGCGCGCATCCCAACTCCCTCTGCCCCCAGCGCGTCCGATTCCAGATGGTCTCCGACGTAGACCGCCTCTCTGGCCGACACACCCAACTCCTGGAGACTGCGCTCAAAGATGCCCGGGTGCGGCTTCGAGACGCCAAGGTCGCCCGAAATGACGACCGAGGAGAAGTAGGGCGCGATGCCCATCTTCTCCAGTTTGCGTCGCTGCTGGCCCGAGTCGCCATTGGAAAGCACCGCCAGCGTATACCCGCCCATCGACTCCAGGCAGGGCAGCACGTCGTCGTACAGCTTCCAACCTCCCTCGTACTCCGCCAGGTATGTCTGGAACACGCGCATCGCCTTCTCGTCTGATACGTCCTCCCCAAGGCAGTCGAATACTGCCCTGACGCGGAGGAGTCGCTGTTGGACAAACGTGATTTCCCCGGCCAGATATTGCTCCATGTAGCGCTCAGCCTCACGATGCCAGGCCGCTGCAAACTCATCGAACGGGACGCGCTGCGTCTCCTCAAGCGTCTCGTACAGCCGAGCCAGCGCGGCCTGTTGAGCGCTATGGTGATCCACCAGCGTGCCGTCGATGTCAAAGGTACTTGTTTAGCGTCTGACAATTGCCGTCGGACCGACCCTTATCGTAGCTGAGACCGGCGGCCGATGTCAATAGCGAATATTGGTGATTGAAAAGACGTGCTATCTGGCGTATTCTGTAGATGT
>Ga0315545_1000551_pt1 | contig 39288 bp, 34 predicted proteins | sample SalMarSW160210MG_FD_203096 | JGI IMG/M metagenome (GOLD analysis project Ga0315545, IMG submission 203096) | Salt marsh sediment microbial communities from the Plum Island Ecosystem LTER, Massachusetts, United States - Salt Marsh Sediment SW1602-10 ...
TGGGGCCAAGTCGTAGTCGGAGATAACGCGCGAGGACTGGCAGTTTGTAGAGGCCGAGAAGAAGTGCATATACTGTGGAAGTGAGAGCGATTTACATAAGGAGCATATCGTGCCAAGGTCGCTGAGAGTTAAGCCGGAATGCGAGAGGTGCGAAACCATACAGGGGATACATAATCAGATATGGGCGTGCGGGAGGTGTAACTCGATGAAGTCGGCAAAAGGACTGTATCAATTCTTCAAAGTCAAATTTCCAGCGGAACGGAAATACTATGACCTGATACCGGCATTGTTAGAGAAGAAATATCTTAAGACGATATACAATAGCGTAAGCCATCCCTGACGGGACTGCCATTTGTGTGCTGGGACGCTGGACGGCGGGAATATAGACGGCGACCCCAACTGACGACATTCTGGGGCAGGTGGGGAAATGACGGTATTAGATATCGACCATATAATTGCGTAGTAATTGGAACCACCGAATTGCAAGGCAATATAAGAGAATAAGAGCAAAAGAACGTAGAAAAGATAAAGCCCCCGCGGCACCTGTCCTAGGGACTCCGCCGTAAGGTGTCCTGTGGACTTACGGAGAGCGGGATAGAACGTTTGTTCGTCAATTAGTGCCATTGACCTCTTTCAAGCAGTTTTGCAGAAAATCTTCTCGCTGAAAAATTTGCAAAAATTTATTTGCAAAACCTTTTCTTTCGTGTATAATTGGTGTTATGAGTCGAACTTACACAACTCGTTCCTCGCGCAAGGCTGTTCTGAGCCTTAGCATCCTCCTTTTGCGCCGCAAGGCGCAATAATCCATTTTACACCCAAAAAATCTATATTTCTAAACCCTCGTTTTTTAATAAATTCGTAGCAATTTACCTCTGTTTGGGGTAAATTTGCCCCAATCAGCGTCAATTTTGGAGAAAACAAATGGCTGAAGAAAAAATCTTAATTTTCGACACTACTTTACGCGACGGCGAGCAGGCCCCGGGCGCTTCTCTGTCAATTCCTGAAAAGCTCGAAATCGCCCGGCAATTAGCGATTTTAGGCGTCGATATAATCGAAGCGGGCTTTCCGGTCTCCTCGCCTGTGCAGTTCGAGGCCACTAACCAAGTCGCCAAGCAGATAATCGGCCCAATCATAACCGGCCTGGCCCGTGCAAATGAAAAGGATATCGAAGCCGCTGGCAAAGCCGTCGCCCCGGCTAAAAAGAAACGTATCCATACTTTCATCGCAACTTCGCCGATTCATATGAAATACAAGCTGAAGAAAAATAGCGCCGAAGTCCTGAAAATGGCTGTCGAGGCCGTCAAATACGCAAAGACATACACCGATGATGTCGAATTCTCTCCTGAGGACGCCTGCAGAAGCGAAATGTCGTTTCTTATCGAAATCCTGACCGCCTGTGTAGAAGCCGGTGCGACGACGTTAAATATACCCGACACAGTCGGCTACATCATACCGTACGAGTATGGTCGAATCATTGCCCAGCTCAAATCAGACGTACCCGGCATAGACAAATGTATAATAAGCACCCATTGCCACAATGACCTTGGTATGGCGGTGGCAAACTCGCTGGCTGGTGTCCGTAATGGGGCAAGACAGGTAGAGTGTTCCGTCAACGGACTCGGCGAACGAGCCGGTAACGCTGCGCTCGAAGAGGTTGTAATGGCGATACATACAAGGCCGGACTTCTTCGGCGGTTCGGCTTTGCTCGCCACAGGCAAGAACAGGACTAGGCCGTTAAAAACAAATATAAACACGAAACAGATTTACAAGACAAGCCAGCTTGTCTCTCGCCTGACCGGGTTCGTAGTGCAGCCGAATAAGGCAATCGTAGGAGCCAACGCCTTCGCACACGAAAGCGGCGTGCATGTGGACGGCGTGCTAAAGGAACGAAAGACCTATGAAATAATGACCCCCGAAAGTATCGGCCTAAGCAGCTCCCGTATGGTGCTGGGCAGACACACAGGCAGGCACGGCTTTGTCGACCGCTGCAAAAAACTCGGCTACAAGCTCACCAAGGACGAGATTGAGCAGGCGTATCAAAAGTTTCTGCAGGTGGCTGACAAGAAAAAAGAGATTTTCGATGAGGACGTTGTCGCGATTATTGACGACGAGGTGCGGGTAGTCGAGCATACCTTTGAGCTGGAGTATATGCGGGTGCTGATAGAGACGGGGACAAGTCCGACGGCAATAGTTAAAATCCACAGCAAAGGTAAATTAAAAGAAGCGCAGGCCGAAGGCGACGGACCCGTTGATGCAGCTTACGAGGCGATACGTGAGGCGACCGGTTTCTCGCCGAACTTGGAGAGCTATTCGATACGAGCGGTTACAAGTGGTAAAGAGGCCCTCGGCGAAGCAACCGTCAGAATTAAGCAGAACGGCCGAACCTACATCGGCAGAGGCGTCTCGACCGACATCATCGAGGCAAGCGCAAAGGCCTACGTCGACGCTATCAACAGAATGGTAGCAAGAAAGGACACCGGCTCGGAGCCGGAACTAAAAGTTGAACTGTAACCTGAAAAATCAAAGGTAAAAACCTATGACAATGACGATAACGGAAAAAATATTAGCAAAAGCGGCAGGCAAGAAAAAAGTTGTGCCGGGGGAGATTATAGATGCAAAGCTCGATATCGTTATGTGTGTAGATGTTACTACACCGCCGGCTATCTCAATGCTTAAGCAGCACGGTATCGATAAAGTTTTCGACCCAGAAAAAATAGTCGTTACACCCGACCATTTTCAGCCGGCCAAGGATATAAAAAGCGCAGAGCTTCACAAACGCCTCGATGAATGGGCAAGGCGCCACAATATAAAACATTATTACAAGCTCGGCAGGGCCGGCGTCTGCCACGCACTATTGCCAGAACAGGGACATATTCGACCAGGCGAAGTCATTGTCGGGCCTGATTCGCATACCTGCACCTACGGCGCCTTTGCTGCATTCGGCACCGGCATCGGCTCAACCGATGCGGCCGCAGCAATCGCAACAGGTAGGCTGTGGTTCAAGATCCCTGCTTCGATAAAAATCGTCCTTAACGGCTCACTGCCTAAAGGTGTTTACAGCAAGGACGTAATCTTAGCTGTAATCGCGCGAATAGGTGTTGATGGCGCACTTTACAAGGCAATGGAATTTACCGGCCCAGCGCTGAAAGAGATGTCGATGGAAGCAAGAATGACCATAACGAATATGGCCATCGAAGCCGGCGCAAAAAACGGCATCATCGGCTTTGACGATATCACAAAACAATATCTCAATGAGCATCTGAAAGAAAAAACCGAATATACTGTGTACGAATCTGCCCCTGATGCTGAATACATTGTGACCGAAGAATTTGACTGCTCGAAAATCGAGCCGATGGTCGCCCTGCCGCATCTGCCCAGCAATGGTGTGCCTATCGGCAAATGCGCCGGCAAAGCGATGGACCAGGCATATATCGGAAGCTGCACCAACGGCAGAATCGAGGACCTGCGAATAGCAGCCAAAATCCTTAAAGGAAGACAAGTTGCCATTCGCACAATTGTCGTCCCTGCAACACCTGAAATCTGGAAGCAGGCGATGGACGAAGGTCTGTTCGATATATTCTATACGGCCGGCTGTGTAATCGCCGCCCCGACCTGTGGCGCATGCCTTGGCGGCTTTATGGGTGTCCTGGCTGAAGGCGAGAAATGCGTCAGCACAACAAATAGAAATTTTGTCGGCAGAATGGGACATCCGAAAAGCGAAGTCTATTTAGCTTCGCCGGCCACCGCAGCAGCAAGCGCAGTCGAAGGCAAACTAACCGACCCAAGAAAATATATATGAGGTAAAAATGTCAAAAGCACATGTTTATAAACGCGACCATATAAATACAGATGAAATAATACCAGCTCGGTATTTAAATACCGACAACGAAGCTGAGCTTGCAAAGCACTGCCTTGAAGATTTAGATCCTGACTTTGTTAACAAGGTCGAAAAAGGAGATATAATCGTTGCAGGCGAGGATTTCGGCTGCGGCTCATCCCGAGAGCACGCCGTCTGGGCTATCCGCGCAGCAGGCGTACAGACAATCATTGCTAAATCCTTCGCCCGAATCTTCTATCGCAACGCTATCAATAACGGCTTTTATGTGATTGAACTACCGAAGCAAACAGAGAAAATAAACGACGGTGACGAGCTTGAGATTGATTTCAAACAGGGCCTGATTAAAAACAAAACAGCCGATATTGACATCAAATTTAATCCGCTGCCGGACTTTGCGCTTGAGATAATCGACGCCGGCGGCCTGTTAAACAAATTGACCCGGAAAAATCGTTAAGTATATCTGTTGGAGGTTGCAAACAATGAGTGCTAAACAAAATCCTGATGATAGTATTACGCTCAATCAGCTCGAAGGTATTCAGAGAAGTATCACTAACCGGCTTAAACAGCTTCAAAGGAAAGTACGCCAAAGTGAGAAAGAGGTTATCTTTGAGCTGATACAATTAACGCGCGAGAACTTATACAGAAAGGCCCAGATTCTCTGCCAAGAAAGGGATTCCTACAAAGAGAAGTTCCAGGCCATAAGCAAGATTCTGGAAAAATAGAATATTGTGTCGTATCTCGAATGTGTGATTTGATAACCTGAGAGGTTGGCGTGATCGGCTAAATTATATAAGAAAAAAGCGTAAGAGGAAAGAATTATGAGTAACAAAAGACATCAAGGTGATAGCAAAAATTTCGAAGAACTAAATTTTAAAGAACAAACTCAAGCGATTAACATGCGTTTGCTGAACATCGGGCAAATGATAAACGCTAATCTGCACAGAGCACGTGAAGAAAGCAGAGATGTTACCTATCTGCTTAACACGCGCTATCAGCAAGTCCTGGCACTCGCAGAAAAAGTTCAGCAATTAACTGGATAAACATCCTTTCGAAAGGTATAAAATGGTCGAAGACAACAGCCTGCTGAACCATACAAAAATAACTGTTGGTACAATAGCTAATGTACTCATTGAAATTAAAAATGAGCACAAGGTTTTCAGAGCATAGGGTTTAAATCCAAGAATACGCAAATGAAAAGCCATATAGAGTTGATTGCGATTGCGGTATTATTTCTCCAAGGGTGCACAATAAATGAACAATATCAGCTATCTGAGCATGAGAGGATACAGAGATATCTCGATTCCAATCTTGGAACAATAAAAAGGGTTAGAGACACGAGTTTCTTACTTTTTATAGAGTCGAAGCCTGAAATGGATTCTAAGCTTTGGGAGATTATAAATCAGTTAAAAAAGGAAGTGATGCACGAAAACACTTCAGGCTCTTTACCGCTGTCGTGTAGAGAATTATCGAAAGAACTTTTAGAGCTCATCGAATTTGTTGAATCAGAAGGACCTCCTTTATCTGATGTTGAACGAGAAGAAATTACAGTCTCATTTATTGAGGTCGTCAATAAAATATTAGATCCGTCTTTACCTGACGACGAGCAGAAAAAAAACCTCATCTCATTTGCTATTGACAACGTTTGGCCTGTCGCTCAACGCAATGAGATAGAAGAATACATCAAAGAAAGCTTCTTTGGTGGCTACGTCATTTGTGGCATGAATAAAGATGATGTGCTTGTTATCAAAGGACGACCGGATTCAAAATATGAATCCATCGACAGTGCCTTTAGGAGATACTCAAGGTGGAGTTATGACAACTACGGAGATAGTCAAAACATTACCTTCACAAATGATGTAGTTGATGATATTTCAACGTTTGAGCATAGGTATCGTTATTAGACTTAGCCAGATCGGTTTTTGAGGTAAGCCAGTGGTAGGAGGAAAATTATGAGCAGAGGAAAAAAGTCAGAGGCAGAGAAAATACAACTGCAAATTACCAAGAGAATTAGAAAAATCGAAGCAAAGCTAAAGGCGATTGGTGATATCAAGGACGACATAAAATATATAGATGAATGGTCGCATAAGCTCTATGAACACGGCAATAAACTTGAAAAAGAAAAAGGGTAGATATGGTCTTTTAGAAAAAAGGAGTTTTGAAGTGTATAAGATAGCAGTGATACCCGGCGATGGCACCGGGCCGGAAGTAACGGTCGAGGCGGTAAAGGTATTAAAAGCCGCTGCGAATAAGTTCAATTTCAAAGTCGATTTGACTGAGTTCGATTTCGGCGGCGAAAGATATAAAAGGACAGGCGAGACTCTGCCGGATAGCGGCGTCGAGGAGCTTCGCAAATTCGATGCGATTTTGCTCGGTGCAATCGGCCATCCTGAAGTTGCGCCCGGAATCCTCGAAAAGGGCATTCTGCTCAAAGCCCGCTTCGAGCTTGACCAGTATATCAACCTTCGGCCAGTTAAACTCTATCCCGGGGTCGAGACACCTTTGAAAGACAAAGGCCCGAATGACATAAACTTCACTGTGGTTCGCGAAAACACCGGTGATATGTACACTGGCACCGGCGGTTTTACAATGAAGGCAACACCTCAGGAAGTGGCGGTGCAGTCGGCAGTCTATAGCCGTTTTCAGGTTGACCGCTGCTTAAAATACGCCTTCGAATACACCAGAAAGTTCGGCAAAAAAGCAACCGGCAGAGGAGAAAATAACACCCTTGCCCTTTGCGGAAAAACAAACGTCTTAACGTATATTTACGACCTGTGGGAAAGGGCCTTTCACGAAATGGGCCAAAAAGAATATCCGGATATTAAAAGGGAATATTACCACGTTGACGCCACCTGTATGTGGATGGTCAAGAACCCCGAATGGTTTGACGTCATCGTAACCGGCAATATGTTCGGCGACATTATCACCGACCTCGGCGCAATAGTGCAGGGCGGGATGGGCATTGCCGCAGGAGGCAATCTCAATCCCGAAGGCGTCAGTATGTTCGAGCCAATCGGCGGAAGCGCTCCGAAATATACAGGCAAAGGACTAATCAATCCACTGGCTGCAATTTGCGCAGCACAGATGTTGCTTCAGACATTAGGTGAAGAAAAGGCAGCAGAGGTAATCGAAAAAGCTGTAATGTTCACAACCGCCAATAAGCTTAAATCGCTCCAGGCTGGAAAAATGGGTTACTCTACCAGCCAAGTTGGAGATATAGTTGCCGAAAAAGTAGCTGAATAGAACTATGCCTGCTAATTTAACTCCGGAATATTTCAAAGCCGAGCGGTGGTATCGTGAAGCAACTACCAACGAGGAAAAAATCCTCGCCGTGGAATGTATGCTGGCTGTAATGCCAAAGCACAAGGGCACCAACCACCTCAAGGCAGACCTTCGCCGCAAGCTCAGCAAACTAAAAGAATCGCCCGCAAAAAAGGGAAAAGGCAAACACGTTGACATCTTCCATATCCAGCGAACCGGAGTAGGCCAAATCGTTCTCTTGGGCACACCGAACTGCGGTAAAAGCTCAATTGTCGCCGCCCTGACCAATGCAAAAGTTAACGTCGCTGGATTTCCATTTGCAACAAATGCGCCCGTGCCCGGGATGATACAGTTCGAGGATGTCCAGATTCAGCTCGTCGATATGCCGCCTATCACCACCGACCACAGCGCCCCAGGCCAGGTCGGAACATACCGCAACTGTGACCTGATTGCTATCTGTATCGACCTCTCCGCCGACGTTAAACAACAACTGCGAATCTGTCTTGATTTCCTCGAATTGAGAAACCTGCTTATCGCCGAGCAAACACCCGCCGTTGACGGTAAGGGCAACGTTCTCGGCAAAAAGGCCTTCTGCATCTGCACAAAGTGCGATATCGCAAAACCCGGCGTCCTTGAAACCATCAAAAAATCACGCAGGTATCCTTTTGAATTTGTGAAGGTTTCCGTAGAGAACGGCGAGGGGATGGACAAACTGAGCGAGGTTTTCTTCAGGCAGTTGGGTATTATTCGCATCTACGCCAAGCCGCCGGGCAAAAAACCCGATATGGATGACCCGTTCACACTGCCGGCCGGCTCAACCGTTATGGATATGGCCACTGCTATTCACAGGGAATTAGCGGATAAACTTAAATTCGCCAGAATATGGGGCAAAGACGTCTACGACGGACAAAACGCACAGAGAAGTCATATCCTTAACGACAAGGATATTATCGAGTTGCATTTCGCGTAATTTTCTGCTATGATTTAAATGCTAAAATTAAAAATTCAAAAACAGTGGTCTTCTAATGGAATGCAAAAAAGAGCAAAACTTACAAAACTGTAATTGCACGTATCCATGTAACAAAAAGGGGATATGCTGCGAATGCATAAGGTTTCATCTGGTCATGAAAGAGCTTCCCGCCTGTTGTTTCCCCGATGACGTTGAGAAAACTTACGACCGCAGCTTCCAGGCTTTCGCAAAAGCCTGGAAATTGTAAAGCTGTCTCGCCTATGGTAATTCAGTAAAGTAGCTCCAAATCCGGCTGGCAGTGCACCGGCTTGCGTCGGACTGAATATAAAAACCGCCTTGCGATGCTTGTATTTTTGAGTTTAAGTCACGATTAACAGGCCGAGCCAGGGGACAAGGTTGAAAACCATCCAAAAAATCTTGTAGAGCTAAATAAACGAGTAGATCATCGTATTGAAAGTTTCCCGAGAGACACCGAAGATTTTGCTATGAATCGGGTATATCCAATCTCTGGCAACGATGCAGGCCAGGAATGGGATAAGCAGCACTATTCCGTTAATAATGGTGCACCACAAAAAGAAAGCCTTGAGCGTAATGATATCCATAACATTTCTCATTTTTCCATTGTATTATCAATGTAACCGGATGAAAAAGCATCTGCAATTAGAATTTAAGCAGCTCATCCGGCCAGTCTTTACTCAATATCTGTTTCAAATTTCCATCGTCGTCGAGGATAACAACTTCCTTTCGTCGGGCTGGGGTATTCGTGTCCTTGGTTAGATAATGAGATTTTTCCGAAACAAGGCAGGAAATCTGACCAAGGCCTTGCCATTGTGCGACAAGTTTCGGCGGCGAGTCATCTCCAAATGATTCATTTTTATCAATAAGTATTTTCGAGGAATCAAGTTCCTGGCCAAGCGCGTATATACCGAGTGTATTTTTATTTCCCGGCAGTAGAATCTTTCGCCCGTCCTGCGAGAGTGCGAATAGATAGCAATTACCCTGTGTAAAGTCAAGAGCTGTTTCAGGCAGAATCTCACTGACGGCACCGGTAAGAGTATCACAGCAGAACAGAGAGTTCTTCTCCTCATCTATTTTGCTCGAAGGAAGCGACATCTTCGCTGTTGAGAAAAAGATTCGGTTGCTGCCGTCATACTTCACAACCATCCAGGAGCAATAAAGAATGCCCGCAAGCTCTTTTACAGAACCGGTGCATACGTGTGTGGCGAATGTGGTTTCTTTTTCGGGATTGGCGGGTTCTACGATGAGCTTTCCGTTCGGGTCGGCAATAATTTTTTCGACGAGCGAACCGGGCAGGAAATCCTGGTCTTCAAATTCTTCTTTTTCCGGTTTTATGTAAGCAACCGCACGGCCGTCGGGTCGAAAGTCACAACCTATTGCAACGGCCTTCGCAACAAGCGCAGCCGGTATTTGTCGGGCTGGTGAAGCTACATACAGGTCAAAACCGTATTCGAATACGTCGCCGTTTATACGGTTGGTAACGTAAGCTATAAGACTGGAATCCGCCGAGAAAGAAATCTTCCATATATTCAGTATACTTGTGGCAATAACGGTTTTCTTGTTTAAATCATCCGATTGGGTTAGTATCAGTCTGTAATAATTCAACGGTTCTTTAAGGGTCTTTTCAACGGCTTCAGTCCCCAGCTTCTTGGTAATTGCTCCGTCAGTATCAAGTTTCTTGAAAAGATAATGAACTATCCAGCTGCGGTATTCTTCATTGTAAGATTTGAGAACGCCTTTAGAAGACAACTCGACGCTGCCTTTACTTTGTATGCTCTCTTTCACTATTGCAGCGTGGATTTGAAGAATCTTAACCTGACTCGGCGGCAGAATATTCAGCGCCTCGGCAAAGTCTTCGACGGCAATCTTTTCCCCATAGGCGATAAACCTGCCGTCAGGCGAGATAGCGGGCCAAAGCGTAGTAGTTTCTTCAGGAGCTATTTGAGTCAGAGAGCCGTCGTTTCCATCAACAATGTAAAGTGCACCACCTTTACTATAGATTCCGGTGGAACCATCTGCAGACCACTGCAGCGTGTCTTCCGGTATGCAACCTATAAAAAAAACAGCGGCCACGTATAAGGCGACAAGTAAAAAATTGACAACTTTTTTCTTAGTCATAATGTTTCTCCTTAAGATACTGTTTATAGGTATCAAGTAGATTGATTTTGTCGAAATGTTTGTGCGCATAAGGTCTTGGTTGCGTTGCAGCCAAGGCTTTTTGTTGCCAGAAGCTCTCCTTTGTCTTTGGGGTGGTCGGATGCGTCGAAGTGTAGCGGGTAACTTCTATCGAGTATTTAACCGACTGTTCTGGTTCAGACCGCTGGCCGACGGCAAAGCCAATGCCGAAGGCGATGATGATAGCCGCCGCAACTGATAATTTCATTACCAAACGCCTCGTAACGAATTTCCATATAATCGGCCCGGCAACAACCGGCTCTGATTCGGCCAGCGCCCGGGAAATATCATTATGAACTCTTCTATCAAGTTCAGTACTTGCTTTTATTCGCAGTTTTTTTATCATCCTGTGCATATCATTTGTCGATTTCATTTTTTCACCTCGCCATCCAACATTGACCGCATTTTATTTAACGCATATCTGTACCTGCCCTGCACCGTGTTAATTGAAACACCCAGTGACCTTGCAATAGTTTTAAATTTCAAGTCGCTGTACGAGTGCATAAGTAAAACTTCTCGCTGTTCGTATGGAAGTTGCGCAAGAGCCGAACCTAATTGACGCATCTCTTCACCGAATACTGCAGCAGCATCCGGGCTGTTTGAATTCGTCGAAACCACATCTGCTTTATCCAGCCCATAACTCGCATGTTTTTGCCTCGCCTTGTTTACGTTGCGCGCATTATTGGCAACACAGGTCGCCAGATAACCTTTCAAGCTGCCGGTAAGTCGAAATCTTTCGGAATATTTAAGGAAACAAACAAAAACCTCATGCACAACATCCTCAGCGGAACTCTTATCAGTCAGAAGAGCCACCGCTAAAGTTACCAAATCATCTTTGTACTTGTCATAGATGCATTGCAGGGCCTCTTTTTCACCGCGATTGAACTTCCATATAAGTACTTTGTCTTGCAGCATCAAAAGCCGATTTCCTGAACTAAAACAATTAATTGTCACTTATATAACAACTGAACCGCTGGTTTTAGTATAAGGAAAATATGACTTTTCTACCAGTTTCAGTCCGATTTGCGCATAAAAAAGACCGGGTAAATCGGCCCGGCCTCTGTCTCATTGCGCTTATAACAATTACGGCAGTCTCTAATATCCTAGGATGGCTGTTTTTTCCTCATAGATTGTTGCTATCTCATCGCTGGTTAGAGCATAGTTATATACCTGAACATCATCAATTAAGCCGTTCCAGTAGCGACCTGGTCTTTCTGCATTCTCACCAATGTAGACTGGTTTATTATTTATTTGTATGGTGCCGGAAGCCTTGGACGAAACGTCAAGGTCTCCATCTACGTATAAGCGCATCATATTCCCGTCGTAGACCCCAACAGCATGGTGCCACTGGCCGTCATTTACGTCTTTAGTGCCAAAGATACCTGACCATTCCGCACCGGGAACATCCACACCAGTGCAGGCAAATTCCAGATTGTTGTTGCCTTCATCCCTTTGAAGTCTCCAGGCGCTGTCTCCCTTGGTAACTATCGCCTGATAGTTACTGTCGAATGTATCAACCTTTATCCATGCGCTGACTGTGATTTGGTTGGTTATGTTTAATGCTGCGGCATTTCCGATGTCTACATAGTCACCATCTCCGTCGAACTTATACGCACCGCCGATTAATCCCTGTGTCAGGCTTGCATCACCCACAAGATTACCGTCGTTACCATTATCGCTCAAATCTACGGCAATATCTTCTGTATTGTCATCAAGCTTCCACCAAGCGACCAGCCTGCCAGTATTGAAACTCCAGACATCACCGGTCACTATAGAACCATCGGGCTGAATCTCATCAACTCGCCAGTAATAAGACATTTGCCTCTGCAAAGCAGGTGCTAAGGTTGAACAGGAATCTGAAACCTCTGTTAGTAGCGACAGATCATCAGCATCAGTGCCGAAATACACCTTGTGCACGGTAACATATGCACCCGGCATCCAGCTAAGCTCAAGTCCGGAAAGCCGGACACCTTCGGCTCCGTCGGCAGGATGGGGCTTGATTGCAATCGGTTCGCTGTTAAGCGGTGCGGATTCAAGTTCAGCCAACTCTTCCGGGCTGACCTCTTCAACCGTCAGGTCTGCAAATATCACTTTATAATTACCGTTGTCCGTCTTCCAGCGCATCAGTACCGCGTGAGGAAATTCATCAGTTACCTTATCACCATAGTATGCCGGGTCTTTATCCTCACTGACTAATGTCGCATAGAACGTGCTGACCATCTGCATATCAACCAGCTTCTGCATTACCTCTTGGCGCGTATTTTCATCTGCTGAATCGCCAAATTGCTCTGCCATAGCGCCCTGCAACTTTCGCAGCTCCTGCGCCATAATTAAAGGCGAAAGCTCGCTTGGATATCTGCCGTCGGTAAGTTCGGCAAAAAACTGCAGGCCTTGCACAACGTTGTCCTCGCCTGCCGACAATTCCATTTCAGCTGCGAGCTTATAATCATCGGGTATATTGGGCTCAAACTCAGCGATATCAACATCGAGGTCCCACGTGAACCCATACAGGGCCATATCCATAATCCGCGTGCCATCCTCGGAATAAGCTTCCATCTCTAATCTTACCGGCAAACCATTCTCAACAGCACACCAAAGCCGTCCCATAACATCGCCGAGTATGCCTCCGGCAATCCTGGGGTCTTTCGACTCGATACCCTCGACCTCGACCCCGTCAATTGTATTACGACCTAATTCGGTATAATCATATTTCATGAACTCTTCGACCATTTTTCTGGGGTCCCCGTTGTCCTTTTGCACCTTCTCGAGAAGCTCGTCAGTTAAGGTCATCCGCACGTATTGCTTCTCTTCAGGAACAACTGAAATAAGCAGACCTTGCGCCGGAAGAACATACACTTGTGCTGCCAGCCTGCCGTCTATATTTGTGTTCATCCGCATGCCGTAATCTCGGGAAATCAGGGCCTCTATCTCCATATTCATAGCTCCTCTCCCTTCCATGCCGGGTATACCTTTCATTTCCAGCTTCATCTGATATGAAAATGCCGGGGCTCGTTTGATATTGTCTAAAACCTGCGCCCAGGCAACACTTTCTATAGGGCTGCCGAAATGGTATATGCCTACAAATATCGCTATAATTATTACCGCCGCAACTGCCAATTTCATTATTCGACTTTTCACGATTATTCTCCTGAACTTAAGGCCTGCGCCTGCTTTATGGACCGCTTTGAGTCTTACATTTTGCTCTCGCACAATCTGGTTCATAACATTGTCTTCGAGATTCTTCAATTCAAGGGCGTTGCCGTTTTTTACAAGACGGTCATGAAGGTTTGTCAGTTCCTTTACTTCGGCCCGGCAGTTTCGGCAATCATTAAGATGTTCTGCAACTGCCTGCTTTTGGGATTTGTCCAGAAATCCCTCGATGTAAACCACCAGCAGTTCTTTGCATTCTTCGCAATTCATCTTCACACCTCATAAATCTTATTATGCTGCTGTAAAGAGCTTCGCAGCATAGCATACGCACGTGACAGCGTTTTCGTAACCGTTCCAAGAGGCATATCAAGCTGCTCTGCTATCTGATTGCAGGAGTGCTCGCCGTAATATCGCAGCAGTACGACTTTCCTATAGATTTCGGGCAGCTTCGCAATCGCCGCCTCGAGAGCGTAATCCTGCGAGAGCTCCGTCCCCGGAGCTTCTTCCGAGAACGAGCGTATGGCTTGCCGCTGACGCTGGAGTTGTTCTTTTCTTTGGTGCTCTTTCGCCACACGGTCGGCGATACCGAGTGTCCAAGAGAAAAACGAATCCAACCTTTTTAGTTTACCCATATTAAAATATGCTCGCACAAGTGTCTCCTGAGCAGCTTCCTCTGCTTGGTCCTTGTCACCTAATTTCCCGGCCAAATGGGCCAGCAATACTCCCTGATAGCGTCGCACAAGATATCGAAAATCATCCGGATGGCCGTCTAAACAACGCTCAATGTAAAATTTGTCTGGTTCCGACATATCACAATCTCGAAAAAGCTCTAAGGACTTATGCTCTCACAATATAGTGTGTAATCAGCCGCCTTTGCGACATAAAAAACAGAAAATTAGAAAATAACCACCAAAACAGCCAGCTAAAGCGCATAAAAAAGGCCAAGCAAACCAGCTCAGCCTTTGGGCGACCTTTTATTTCAAAACAATCAGACTGTATTATCAAAATCCGCCGATAATTACCCAACGGTCCGGCTGGCCAGGCATCTGCTGGACAAACGGCCCCTCTTGCTTCCACAGAGTTACTTTGCCTTCCCTCTTGATCTCAACTTCATAGGGTACACGAAGGCGGTTTGTCTCCGAATCAAGGATTGGTTTTCCCATAGAAACAATCCGGATCATATTAAGTTCACCAAATATTTCCTTTATTTTCTCAGCGGGCACGCCAGGAAACAATTTACTTGCTTTGTCATAATTCTTCGCAATCAAGGCCTCAAGGAATTGGCGGACCAATTCGACAGCAATTTCTTCGTCGCTAAGATATCCTTGAGCTAATCCCACAGTCATTAAATCGACATTTTCAGCATGATCGGGTATGCTCTCAAACGTGAACATTTTGGCATCAATCGGCTGATTATAATCGTAATACTCCAGTGTTTTCATGTATTCATACTTGCCACCTCTTAGCTTATAAAGCTCTATCGCATTAACAAGCCTTGTAGCCTGATCAATGTATAGAACCATACGCTGGAAAGATGAATCGTCCTCTGTTATAGATGTAGCGGTTATAATAATTGGCTCGGCTTTATCAGCAGGTTCGCTGATCTCAAGCTCTACTTTGCCCTGTTCCTGTTTTTCCTGTAGACGTACAACAGCCAACTTAGGGTCGAGATCCTCCATCATCTTAAGTACCTGGGCAGCGTTAGTTTCGTCTTCAACGGAAGTTAAGATGTTTTTCTCTTTAAGCCACTCTTGCTTCTGATTGCCCTTCCATATTACCTCTCTCAGGCCGCCACCTGGTGCCATCCAGTCAGGCAGATTAAGTCGCATATTTTTGGGCTGACCGTCCTGACTGAATTCTACCCAGAATTCTACCGGCTGTTCCTCGTGTGACGGAGCAATAACTCTAATGTGAAGATAACGCACACTGTGGCTGGCTTGAATCGTTTCATCGAGGGCATAAGCTGACGGAATTGACTTATTAAAAATCGTCATCGAAAATACTACTGCTAATATTATCACCGCTGTGGCGGCTAATTTTGTTATCCGACTTCTCATAATAGACCTCCATATATTCGTCTGGCGTTTAGCCGATTTTCGCTGTTTTAACTTTTCCAGATGTTCCACGGCACTGGCAAGGATTCTTTCGTCTGTTTCAGTACCGGTTCGAACATCTGATTTTCTAATTAGCTCTTTCATTTTATCTGCCGGTTTCATTTTTTACCTCGTCATCTAAAAATAACCGCAGCTTCTCGAGTCCATAACGATAACGGCTCTTAACTGTATTAACTGAAATACCGAGTGACTTTGCGATTATCTTAAATGTCATCTCTGCCTGAAAGTGCAGCATCATTACTTCCCGCTGGTCGTATGGAAGCTGAGCCATCGCACTGCGTAACTGCTGCAACTGCTCATTGCATATAATCGACCTCAACAGCTCATCCGTTTCTGAACTAACGGAATCTGTCGGATTCAACCCTGCACTTTGTTGATGCTTAATCCTGTTTACATTACGTGCACGATTGGCAACACAGGTCAGTAAATAGCCTTTGAGACTACCGGTTAGTCGAAATTTTTCGACAGACTTAACAAAAGAGACAAATACATCATGCACGACATCCTCAGCTGCGCCTGTTTCATTCAGTAAAGTAATCGCCAAAATCAGCAAATCGTTCCTGTACTTTTCATAGATGCGCCCAAGAGCGCTTCTGCTTCCGCGTTTACATTTCAAAACAAGCAGCTTGTCTTCCATTAGGCCCGCCTAATCAGGTCCAAAACAAACGTTTGTCACCAATATAACAATTTGAACACATCTTTGGGTCTAAAGAAAAAAGTTTTTCTCCACATTTTAATCATAAAAAGCGCATAAAAAAGGCCGGGTAAAACCACCGGCCTAATTTAAGTGAATTAAACTCACTTATTCTTTGATATTGCGAATCGTGATATTTCGTTCAACAACCTCGTTTCTCTTTTTTCGCTCCGCAGGCATTGTGGACTCCGTAATGACAAGCTCGTCAAAAGTAACTTTCCTAACCCATTTCGTGGCAAGGTCTATATAGATATCACCCTTATAATGGGAACTGCCAACAGCCCTTTCTTCCATATTCGCACCGGGATTCATTATCATTTTAAATGAGCTTTGACCGGAATCCACGGTCACAATGGCACAGGGAGTATTATCCACCAGACAGAGACCCTTGAATTCGAGCGCTATCTTCCCATTTTTGAAAAACGACCCCTTGGCAACATTGCCAGCGACATCCACCGGCGGCTCGCTGAACGCTGATTCATGAACAATTGTATCGCCAATCTTCCTTAAGTCCTGGATGCCTTTCCCACTGTAAGTACGTTCGGCAAAAACGTTACAGAAACCGTGAAAATCGATGAAGGCATTATATATATGATACGCATTTCCTTGTGGTATTGCCTTGCCGTTGGCATCCTTAAGATTCGCGAACCTCGCATGGTCAATACCCAATACCTGTCCCGCTCCATCCAGATTTGTGGCAGTCATTTTAAAAATGTATGACCAGCCCTTAAGGGCCGGGATAGATACTTCCGGTGAATCTCCCACTTTCAGCGTAAAATCCAGGCAGGTATATTCGTCTCCCCCCTTGCCGGACAATTGGGCGGGGACACATTTCAGGCGGAGTTTATAAACATCGGTGCTTACACGGGTGCCGTCTAAGGCGTAATGGATAAGTCGGGATTCCATCTGAAACAATTGCGTTTGCTGCGAGCGCTTTCCCGCCAGATTAAAGGTCCGGCCCAAAACAGATTTATAAGAATCAGTTGGGTCTACACCGGCTGCAGAACAAACCTCGGAACCGCAAGCAACCATGATAACCAGCATTGTTACGACTATTCTCGTTTTCATCGTCTAATCCTTCCTATTGTCAAAATCTTTTTCAGATTACTTCGGCAATTGGTCTGCTTCGACGTCCACGACACTCAAATCACCGTAAATTACGCGATAAGTTCCCATTCCCTTAGGTTGATACCAGAATATTGCTTTTTCCGCATCGCCGAGCTTCACTCCGTTTCCGGCATAGTGCCAGTCGCAGCCTTCTTCCACTATCCTCTGAAAGAACATCATCCCGCGCCCAAAGGTCATCCCAACTCGTATTCCTTCCTCTTCCGAGAGATTCGACTGACTGAGCTTCTCTCCAAGCAGAGGAGCTATCTTGAGGAGGTCTTCTACACCGATAGTTTCAGCAAACCGGCCATCCAATACAAACTCGGCCCAGATACGCAGACTCTCGACGAAATCCTCCTCGGTGAACTGATTCATGCTGTATTCCATACTGGCCAGCTTATAATCCGCAGGAGGTTCCATGCTGACGAGCGATTCGTCGACCGGAACATCAAACTCAATGTCCTTGAGAAAGTAATGCGTCTGTTTCGAAAAAGACTGCCCCAGCAACATCTCGATACGAATCGGCAATGCCGTCTTCGGGTCGGCCCATATCGTAATCTCTTCGTTTGAACCGCTAACCTGAAATCCTATAACCCTTTGACCATCAATTTCCTGCTGTCCCAGCTCCTGAACCGGCCAATCGGGATGTTCCTCTATATCATTAACGATATTACGAACAAGCCCTATGTAGCTCCTGGTTCCCTCACCAATCGGACCCTTTATGTCAATATACATAGCGACTTTACTCTTCGGGTCTAATGAAAGCATCTTGGCATTATCAAGGTCGAGTATCAGGATAGTATCCATATTCGAGAATGTCCTTCTAATTCTCGTTCCCACGACTATATCATGAACGACAGGTGCGTCTTCTTCGCCCATCATGAGATCAAGGACTACTGTGTGGGCGTTCAGTATCGGCTGGATAACATCCGCAAAGGTAACTGTGCCTTCGAAAAACTGACTAACGCAGAATACTGCTGCTATTACTATCACCGCCGCAGCAGCCAATTTTGTTATTCTATTTTTCATAATATTCTCCCATAAAACATAATGTCCCAGCTTTTTTGTTTGTGTTTCGCTAAAATCTCTTGCTGTTTCTTTCGCGATTTTGTGCACATCAGACGGAACATCCTCACCGCCTAATTTTTTCAGAATTTCTTCGATATTTTCTCTGTTCATTTTAATCCTACCTATTCTGTCAAATTCGCCAGTTTCTTTTTCAAAGTGGCAACCGCCTTGGATACATTTGACCTTGCCCCGGCCTCGGTGCAGCCCAGTTCCGCGGAAATATCTTTATAATCCTGCTGCTCGAAGTATCGCATTACTATCGCCCTGCTCTGCCTGGCCGGAAGCTGTGATATCGCCCGTCTTACCAATACAACCAACTCGCTTTCGCCAATCTTATCGGCTGGGTCCTCTTCGACGCCCACCTGGCCTCGGCTGATTTGCCCGTCCCTGCCGATTCTGTTTCGCCACGCCTTCGAATTAGCCGTCAGTGCAATCCGATAGATATATGCACCTGCTTTTTTGCCACCGAGTTTCTCAACATTCTGCCACATCCCTAACAATGCATACTGCATTGCCTCGGTGAAAAGTTCACGGTCACCGGTCAGCTTCCATAGGACCGACGTCAGAAATCCGCAGTACTTGCTTCTCAGCTGTCTAAAAACTTCTGCTCGCTTTGAATACTTCATTACCGTGCTCTAATTTCACATAACGGTTAAACGCGTTCAACTTTCACATAATAATAACCCCCGAGAGCAAGTTTTGTGTAAAGCTTTTCCGAAAAAAAAAGACCGCCATCCTCTGGCGGCCGTTTTATTCCGGTTCTTTCTGTTAAAGCCCTTGGTGCAGCGTCTAACCGATAAATTCAAACTTTCTACCCGTTAGCCGTTCGTAGCCCTCAAGGTACTTTGCACTGGTCTTTTTCACAATGTCATCAGGCAGTTCTACACCTGGGCCGGACTTGTCAAAATCTATACTTTCAAGATAGTTGCGGACAAACTGTTTATCGTAGCTCTCCTGGTCCCTGCCCGGCTCGTATTTATCAGCCGGCCAAAACCGAGAAGAGTCCGGCGTCAAAACCTCATCAATCAGAATAACCTTGCTGCCTGCAATCCCCCATTCAAACTTCGTATCAGCCAGGATTATACCCCTGCTTTCGGCGTACTCGCTTGCTCTCTCAAAAATCATTATGCTGTTATCGTGCACGAATTCAGCCCGCTCGGCACCGAGAACTTCCACACACTTCTCAAAGCTGATATTCTCATCGTGTGTTCCCCTTTCAGCTTTGGTTGCCGGCGTAAAAACAGGTTCCGCCAATTTCTCGCACTGACGCAGACCAGCCGGCAGTTTCTGCCCGCAAATTGCGCCGCTTTCATTGTATTCTTTCCAGCCGGAACCTGCCAAATAACCTCGCACAACACACTCAATTGGCAAAACCTTCGTCTTTTTAACCAGCATACTCCGTCCCGCTAACTGCCTCTCAAGGTCGCAAAAAGGCTCCGGGAATTCGCTCACGTTGTCGCTAATCAAATGATGTTCGACATCTCCGCGAAGAAAATCAAACCAGAATTTTGAAATCCGCGTCAGGACAACTCCTTTATAAGGTATGCCGTTGGCCATAACCACGTCAAAGGCGCTTATCCGGTCGGTCGCAACTATCAACAGCTTATCGTCCAAATCGTATATATCGCGGACCTTGCCTCTCATCGGCTCACGCCCTACTATATTTGTTTGCAAAACCGCCTCCATAACAACTCCTTCCTGTAAACCACTAACTGCTACCCATCACGTCCTGTTCTCGAATCAGCGTACTTAAATCTCTCTTTTCCCGCACCTTGTTAATATCCTCGGTCTCCTATAGAAAATCAACCCTCATTTGGAGAAATTCACATTGATTTTGCACTTTTTAGGGGTATCCGCCGAGCAGGTCAAATCAGGCAAATGCAATATTGACTTTTATTTTTTCACAGAATACAATGTTTCATTCGTTATTTATAGTCGGTTATGTAAAAACAAACGACTGAGATTTGCATTTAGGAGAAATAATATGAACAAAATAAAGATTTCGCTGGATGAGAGTGATATTCCCCGCCAATGGTACAACCTGGCGGCGGATCTGCCGACAAAGCCGCTTCCGTCGCTTGGACCTGATGGCAAACCAATCGGCCCGGAGATGCTTGCACCTGTTTTCCCAATGAACCTGATAGAGCAGGAGGTGAGCACAGAGAGATGGATAGATATCCCCCAAGAGATTCTGGACATACTTTATCGATGGCGGCCATCTCCTCTAAGGAGGGCGGTATATCTGGAGAAGTATCTTGATACACCGGCCCGTATATATTTCAAAGACGAAAGCGTCAGCCCGCCCGGCAGCCATAAACCAAACACAGCGGTGGCTCAGGCATGGTATAATAAGCAGTTTGGTATAAAGAAGATAACAACAGAGACCGGCGCCGGCCAATGGGGCAGCGCCTTGGCTTTCGCCTGCAAGCTGCTGGACCTTGAATGCAAAGTTTTTATGGTCAGAATAAGTTTCGACCAAAAGCCCTTCAGGAAAATGATGATGCAGGTGTGGGGCGCAAACTGCGTAGCAAGCCCGAGCCCTGAGACAAATGCGGGTAGAAAAGTATTGGAAGAAATGCCGGATACACCCGGCAGTCTGGGAATAGCCATCAGCGAGGCAATCGAGCAGGCGGTAACTGATAAATCCGGAAAAACCCGCTATGCACTGGGAAGTGTATTGAATCATGTACTGCTTCATCAAACAATCATAGGTCTTGAGGCGAAGAAACAACTGGAAAAAATAGGTGAGAAGTCACCTGATGTAGTTATTGGTTGTGCCGGCGGCGGCAGTAACTTTGCTGGTCTTTCTTTTCCGTTTGTTGCTGATAAGATCAATGGTGCCGACATTAAAATCATTCCTGTCGAGCCAACGGCCTGCCCGACTATGACTCGCGGGCCGTTTGCTTATGATTTTGGTGACACTGCCTGCACGACACCGCTTCTTGCGATGTTTACGCTCGGACACGCATTTATACCGCCGCCGATTCACGCCGGTGGATTGCGTTATCATGGTATGGCACCGCTGATTTGTCAGGCGATTGTCGAAGGTCTGATGGAGCCGAGGGCATACCATCAATTAGACTCCTACAAGGCCGCGCTGACATGGGCCGGGACTGAAGGATTCATTCCTGCTCCGGAGACAAGCCAGGCCCTGGCAGCGGTTATTGAAGAGGCCAAAAAAGCAAAAGAAGAAGGCAAAGAAAAAATGATTCTATTCAACTACAGCGGGCATGGACTGATGGACTTAACAGGATACGATGCATTCCTGTCAGGAAAGCTCGTCGATTTTGAACTGCCGGAAAAGGAATTGCAAAAGTATACAAAAGCCCTTGAAAGCCTTCCGAAGGCGGAAATCAGAAAAAGTGGCAAATGGTAAAAAACTGTTATACGGTCAATGTAAATCTTTGAAAGGAATGGTTATGAGAAAAGGACTTTTGGCGAGTGTGGGGGTCTTATTGGCAATAGTAAGTATTGTCAACGCTCAAGATTCCGGATTGCACGGAGAGGTAGGTGTGGAATTCAACAGCAAATACATCTGGCGCGGCTTTGATGTTTACGACGACCACGCTGCTATCCATCCGTCAATCAATTTGGATTTATTTGGTACCGGTTTTGGTCTCAATGTCGTAGCGCACAGAGCAAATTCAAGCGGCTTTGAGCTGAACGAACGCTGGGATTATAACTTTTATTATCAGAATCGCTTATTTTCTGATGAACCGTATGCAACCAATTACAGGGTTGGCTACGTGTATTATAACTATCCGGAAAGAACCAGCCATACTATTCAAAGCATAGACCTGCAGGAAATGCATGCAATCTTTTCATGGCCAAATATTTTGCCGGTCGAAGGCTTAGTACCTACCTATGTCCTTGTAAAGCTATGGCCTTCTAATAGCGGAACAATGGTAGGCGCCGCTTCGCCTTCGGGAGGAACCGCATCCGGCTGGGCGCATATTTTTATGCTCGACTATGGTCTGAAGATAAACTGCCCCATCACCGGTGAGCCGAGAATTCTAAACTTGCACTCAGAATTTGTTTATAACGACGGTGTCAGCCCAATCGGGACGGATGTGGACCATGACTGGTCAAATGCTGTTTTTGGTGTTTCAACAGAATTCGACCTTGGCAACAATCTTTTCTTTACTCCTGGTTTCTATTATCAATCCTCCTGGGATGATTCGGTCAATAACGAAGATGAATATTGGGTAAGCTTAAAAGCCACATATAAATTTTAAAAATAGTTTTTAGTCTTCTTTTTTTATGTTTTTAAAGGCCGGTTTATAAACCGGCCTTTTTGTCTTTTAATTGTTTTTTTCAGAATCTTTTTCTTAAAATAACCTGACTGACGAACAATGCTGACACTAATAAATACAAACAAAATGTTGCCTCTGATTGGCCCTGTCGGTTTGGACTACATAGCCGGCTCGGCCGAACAGGCTCAAATTGACGTAGAAGTCCTTGACCTCGCTTTATCACAAAATCCTGCCGAATCACTCAAAGAATACTTTTCGACTCAACAGCCGGAACTTGTGGGTATCTCCTTTCGGAACGTGGATGATTGTTTTTGGCCGAGTGCTGACTGGTTCGTTCCGGGATTAAAAGACACTATTGAGAGCATACGAAACCTGACCAGCGCCCCGATTGTAATCGGTGGTGTCGGATTTTCTGTTTTTTCCAGACAAATTATTGATTATACAGGTGCAGATTTCGGTATACGCGGAGACGGAGAGATGGCAATAATTGCGCTGCTTCGTCAGCTACAGGGGTCAAAAAGCTTTACGGAGGTTCCGGGGCTTCTCTGGCGAAAGGATAGCGTAATTCTTAGTAATCCGCCATCTTGGCCCGACCAAATTTCTTTAACAACAACGCGAGATTATATCGATAACATAAGCTACTTCAAACAAGGCGGACAATGCGGCGTGGAAACAAAACGAGGCTGTAACCGAAGGTGTATTTATTGTGCCGACCCGTTGGCAAAGGGAACTAGGCTCAGACTGCGGAAACCTGCTGAAGTCGTAGACGAGATTCAGTCGTTATTATCTCAGGGAATAGATGTATTACACTTTTGCGACTCGGAGCTGAATGTCCCCCGAAGCCACGCTTATGCAATCTGCGAAGAGATTAACAAACGCTCCCTCGGCGGCACAATTCGCTGGTACGCTTATATGTCACCGGTGCCTTTTGATGAAGAATTAGCCAAAGATATGGCCAGAGCCGGCTGTGCCGGCCTCGATTTTACGGGTGACTCAACCTGTCCCTCTATGCTCAAGACATATCAACAGAAGCACGACAGCCGTGATATTGCTCACGCAGTCAGACTTTGCAGAGAGAACAAGATAGCGGTTATGATAGACCTTTTGCTTGGCGGCCCCGGTGAAACACCTCAAACTGTAGCAGAAACAATTGATTTTATTAAAAAGATAAACCCTGACTGCGCCGGTGCTGCTCTTGGTATAAGAATTTACCCCGATACAACTATGGGCAAAATTGCTGCCGAAGAACTAAGGCAGGGTAAAGATTTTAATATCCGTCGAAAATACACCGGCCCTATAGATTTTTTCAAGCCTACCTTTTACATTTCCAAGGCACTGGGCGAGCAGCCGGCAAAGCTGGTGAGGGATTTGATTGGTGATGACAAAAGGTTTTTTGCGCCTACCGACGAAACTGATTTTCAAACAAAGCAAAACATCGATTCTGCCAATTACAATTACAATGAAAACCTGCCGTTAGTACAAGCAATTCAGCAAGGTGCCAGGGGTGCATATTGGGATATCCTGCGGCAAAAAAGGTGACCTGATAGCGTGGTAAGGGTCGGTCGTATTTGTTGTGAAAAATGCCCCTATTTAAGCTTCTTCTTTTATTCTCGATTCAACATACTCAAATATTTTTCTGCGAACCTTATTAATATCCTCAGTCTCTGGTAGAAATTCGAATATTTTTTCCAAAAACCCGCGATGCTTTATCCGTTTTAAAGTCGCCGTAAAATTCACATCATAAACCCATCCGAGCTGACAAAGCTTCACTTCATTCAGCGTTCGAAGCTCTCCGTAATTTATCCGCTGACCGCGCAAAATCCTTTCAATCACATCATTAGAATATCCCGGCTCATCTGGAAATTCCAGCTCCAGCATAAATCCATTCGGATTTACCCTGTACTGTTTGTAGTATTCCAGAACCACATAAAATATATCCAGCTTATCGGCATCGCGTATCAATCTCGAAAACAGTAGTCCTTCCCCATCCAAATCAGCTGGCAACTCTATTAGCCCGTGATATTCAATCGCTTTTTCAATCAATTCCTTTTCTCCTACATCCACCTGCTCGAGCGTCTTCTCTCGGCGAAGAATTCCCAAGCCCAAAAGACAATGATTCACACTTCTCGAATCGCTATATGTTCGGTATTTGACAAACTGCTCAAACCGCCCGACATCGTGAAGAATCGCTATCACATCAGCTATCCGCCTTTGATTTTCTGAAAGGCCCAGCTGCCCTGCCAGATACTTCATCTCCTCGCAGACCCGCTGACTGTGCTCTTCTTTCAGCTTCAAATTGGCATTTATATACTCATCATCGCCGTAAAAGCCTGCCGAATAATCATCAAACCACGCCCTGAATTTCTTCAACTGCTCCTGTTCCATATTTTTTACTTCTAAAATTTACTTTCTCTGTGACTTTTCTCTTCCTTTTTTTCGTGTCACAATTATACTGTTCTATGATGGAAATGGAATAGCAAGGAGAACAAAATGCCCACTGTAAAAGATGTCATCGTTAAAAAGCCATCGGACGCCGAAGCTGCAGACTGCAAGACCTGGCCAATCTGGCAGTGCGAACCCAGCACTTTCGACTGGGCTTATACTGACAAGGAAACCTGCCTCCTCCTCGAAGGACAGGTAACGGTGACTGATGGTACAGATTCGGTAACCTTCGGCCCCGGCGACCTTGTAATTTTCCCCGATGGCCTCGAGTGCACCTGGCGTGTCACCGAAGCCGTGAAAAAACACTACAACTTCGGATAAGCTTGTCCGCCGGAGGTTACCCGCCGTTTGTCTGGTTGGTGTGACGGAAATCCAAATTGCAATTATCTTCCGTTCTCCACGTCCATATTCAAATACCTTCTCCCCTCAACGAATCAGCAGGAACCCAAAGCTCGTCATTCAGGGGAGGCGTCACAAAATGGTGAAAAGGATGTTTAGTCCTAATACGACTGGCCCACTCCAAAGAATTTCCGGTGAATACGCATTGTTTCTCTGCGCATAAGCACCTTAAGTAATAAGGATTACAAATGGGCAGGGGCGGAATTGAACCGCCGACACACGGATTTTCAGTCCGTTGCTCTACCGACTGAGCTACCTGCCCGTAGGACTTTGAGTCTGATTGCATCTGCACTCAAATTTAGCAAGAAAAGCTGGTATTGCAAGAAAATTAAATGTAACACGTGCAGGAAAATCCACCCACATAAGTATCAGCCAGTCCGCGGATTTGAGACCACTGTTTTAATGTTGATAAAATTCCTAATCGGCTGATTGACAAAACACCCGGCAGGAGGCAATCGCTCGGGACAGTCCCTGCGATATTGCAGCTATGTTGTTTAGCTCATCGGCGGTTAATTTGTTTTGCACCGAGCGGTAAATCAGTATAAAGCCCGGAGACGGACCAAGCTGGCTGAGGGGGATTGTAGCGGCTGAGATTTCATTTAGGCGGGTTAAGTTACCCTGCAGGCCCATTGCAAACATATCATCGAGAGTACAGATTTTGTTCGATTTACAGATATTGTCTGCCACCTCAGGTGTAAGGCAGTTCTCCAGGCCCTGTTTTTCCAGCAGTATCGGTTGTGTACTTTCGAACATATGCAATTCAAAGTTATCTTCTTGACGTAGGAAAAAAGTAACATTTGCATCGGCAGTTTCATCTTTGATGAGTTTGCTGGCGGTGAGGATAAGACTACTCAGCTCGTTTGTCCCGGCGATTGTTTCGTAGAAGTTCGCTGTAAAGTTGATGGTAGCTAATCTTTTAATAAAATCTCTCTGAGCTGCAATGAGGTCGTTGCAGAGTATGTCTATTTTCTTCGCCTGCTTTTTGCGTTCTTTGTTGAGTTTTCTGATAAGCAGACGCAATCTTCTGTATCGTTGTTTATGGTCCATCAGAACTTGTTTTTCAATAGTTAAGTTTACAATAACTCCCGGATTTTAAGGTCGGCTTAACAAAAGGCCGGCTTTAGGGACAAAGAAGTATTTAGAAGCCCACTGTCACGTAGCCCTATAAGTAGTCGGTTATCGGTTTTCAGCGTGGTTGAATTTATTGAAGCTTGGCTGTTGACGAAAGTGTGTGATTTGATTTGTTTGTATTTTCGGACTTATTTTTGTGATATAGCCGCCTGCAGGAGATGCGATGTGCATAAATAAAAAGGGAGACAAGGGCTTTTTATGAGTTGCTTAACATCACCCGTCTCCCCTGCTGCGATGTTTCTTTATTTGGCTAATCTGCCTTATATTTTTTCGGCGAAACCGCAATCGCAACATATACACTATAGCAAAAAGCCACTACTACTGTCAATAGAAAAAATAATGTCAGTTTCGGGTGTCTTTTTCTTGAAATCACCGACCAAAATCCCCCAATAATCGCTAATAATGAGGTTTACCCGCAAGATAATGCAAAGTTTTAAATTAAGAGAAAAGGAATTTTATTTACATGGTAGCAGAATCGTTACGGTGGTTCCACTTCCAAGGTGGCTTGTTATGGAAAGCTTCCCGCCGTTTAGTCGTATCAGCCGGGCAGCGTGAGCGAGACCCATACCTCGTTTTCGTCCCGCCGGCTGATTAGAGAAGAATGGGTAGGTCGCTCGTTGGAGTGTTTCCGAGTCCATTCCGCAACCGGAGTCGGTGATTGTCAGTTTTACAAAGTTAGTGGATTCGCCGGCGGATGCGGTAATTTTTACCGGGCCGATTTTGTCTGTGTAGGAATCGAGAGAATTGGAAATAACATTTGCGATTGCCGATACGACCTGGGCGGAATCGGCGAAGACATTTTTGACGTCTCCGGCTACTTCAATCCGGGCATCGATATGTTCCATACCATCTTTTTGAGAGGTCAACTGTATGGCTTCATCGAGTATCTGTCTGTTATCTGTCCGGCTCGGCCGAGGTTTTGAGGGGCTGGCGAAGACAAACAGGTCATCGATAATCGCGGATATTTCGTCGGCATTTTTCTGAATTTGCCCAAGGATTTGTTTTTTTCCGGGGTCGGTTTCGCCCTCAGCAAGTATTTGTGCCCTGCCAGATATGACCGAGAGGGGATTATTCAGCTCGTGTGCTGCACCCGCTGCCATTTCAGCCAAACCATCCAGAGCATCAATGGCAACCTGTGGCTGAGCAATCTGCGGTTGTGCGTCAGCAGGTTTGGTGAGCAACTGAGCGAACTGCTCGGCAAATCGCTGCTGGTTGGCACCAGAAAAAGACATGTCTAAAACAGCCCCCGCAATAGAAGCGCTTGTCTTAAGCTTTTCCTCGAACTGTTTCGTTTCCGCCGGATAGTGAATCTCAAAAACAATTGCTCCGATTGCTTTATTGCCGGAAAGCAAAGGGACCAATTTTGTATGGCTCAAGTCGAACTTGACATCTAATTGTTCAAACAACCAATCAGCATAATCCTGAGCACTAAGAATTGCAAAGTTGTTTGTAATCGCCTGCGGTATCACCGGTATTTCGGCAGGTGCGTTTAGTATGACGGTTTTTGTTTGCGATGGATTTTCTATAACAACAGCTTTGAGAAACTGCGAATCAGCCGGAGCAGCTAAATATAAACAAACCAGACCTGTTTGGTAAAACTTTTGCCAGCGGACAGCAAAATTTTCCGCTATGTCAATCGGTTCGGCATTTGAATCTATGCTCAGCAGAAATTCTTTTGTAAAATCGAAGAGGCTCAAAACAGTCTGCAGATGGCGATTTTCGAGCGCCAATTCCGTCTGCTTTTGCGCTAATTGTGCGGCGGTAGTATGAACAGCATTGTAATAGTCGTCAGCGGTAATTAGCGAATCCAGGCCCAAAACTTCGGATTTTCGTGCAACCTTCTCCGCAAGGTTGTGGCGTATTTGCTCCAATTGGTCGGGGTTTATTGCCAGTAACTGGGCTATTTTGTCCGCTGAATCAGGTGTGTCGAAACTACCCGATTGGCCGATACCGCACTGCCGGGCAATTAAATCGGCCAACTGAACCACATTAGCGATTTTTACTTCGGGCATACTTTGAGAGATTAGATGAACGTCGCTATGGTGAAGCCAGATTGCGAGGATAATTTGGTTCGGCAGATGCCATTTTGTAGCCAGGCGTTTGCCGAGGATTGTATGGTCCAGGCCGAGATGTTTTTGCTCAAGCGTTCGAGTGCAGGCTTGCTGTGATTTTGCCTGTTCGACGATACCGGCAAAACTTCTCGGCATTGTCTCATCGAGTGCAAGTTTTCCAATATCGTGTAAAAGGCCGGCAGAATATGCCAGTTGTGAATCCATTTGAGGTGATATGATTTCGGCAATATTTTCGGCACAACAGGCGACGGCAAGACAATGTTCTACAAGCTGTTTTCTAAACAATACTGTGCGCTCGTCCCGGCTGAAGGCTGGATAGACTTTGACAGATAAAACAGCCTGGCGAACAGCATGAGCGGGTAATTTGTCAATCACATGGCGAATTGATAGATTCTCGTCAGGACAGCGTAATTCTGGCCGGTGTATATGTATAAGCGAAAGAATCTTAGCAGTCAGGGCAGGGTCCGATTCAATTATTTCGGACATAGCTGAGATATGGGCTTGTAAGATATGGGAAAGAAACCGTGTCGCAATGCAAGGTAAGGTAGAAAGAGAGCTGAGCCGATGAATAACAAGCTCTACCTGCTGGGCAATTGTTGGGTCAATAATTTTTCCCGGCATTCGGTTTATCCTCGGGTTTAGCTGTTATCTAACCACCAACAACTAAATACCATTCACTAAAGGGCCCCCGTGAAGCTGCAATCCTTTCGTTATTGTCTATTTCATTTGCAAGACGGTTGTAATTTTGCCGGTGAGGTCAGTGATATTAAACGGTTTTTTTATGAAATCTTCGGCACCGGATTTTAGTAACTGTTTGATTTCATCCCCTTTTATAACACCGCTTACGATAATAATTTTAATGCTTTCGAACTCTGGATTTTTTTTTATCGTCTGACAAACCACATTGCCGTTGATATCCGGCAGCATATAATCGAGCAGTATAAGGTCAGGACGGAACTGATGAGTTGATATTCCTGCTTCATAGCCGCTGGATGCAGTTTTGGTTTCGAATCTGCCGTCTCGGACAAGAATATCGACTATAAGCTCGATGATTTCAGCGTCATCGTCAACAATGAGGATTTTCTTTTTGCCAGACTTGAGATTCCCGAGCGGGATATCGTTTTCTTTCATAAAATTGATGAGCTTCTGACGTGGAATCCTGCGGAATTTTGAGCCTGGGACACGAAAACCCTCTATCCGGCCGGCGTCAAAGCATCTGATGATAGTCTGCTGGCTTACCTTGCAAATCTCGGCAACCTCGCCGGTTGTAAAAAGCTCCTTCATTTTTTCTCCTCCTCTTTTTTAACCAGATTCTGCTGGCATAAAGTCTCTCTGAATTGCCTTATTATCCTAATTTAACTATCGGACTGTGAGTTTGTCAAGGATAAAAAATATAGAAAAACCCGATTTTTAGTCGTGAAAGCCCCTATATTATCAGTCTCCATAAGAGATATGGCGAGTTTGGGGGTGTTAATACAGGTAAAAATAAGCTCAAAAATAGAAGTAGTTTTTTGGTCTCAAAATAGGGAATATGGGCAAAATAGAGAAGTATTTGAATTTGAAATTGAGAATGCAGCATTTAGAATTCGAATGTGAAAGGGGACAACAGGGCAAAGTTCAAGATCTGTTAATCCCAGTATTAAAAAATGGCGTGATCTGCTTCTCGACAACAGCAGTCAGCCGATTAAGGCCAATATCGGCCCTGGCAGGGGTAAAAATGGGGAAATAAGCAGAAATTAAAAAAAATTATAAAAAATACTTGCAAAAAACCGCTGGGGGCTTATAATTGATGTTGAAATAAGATATATAGTTCTTTTCTTCTTATACGTCTTGGTTTAGTGAGGCGGTGTAGATTTTAATAAGCTTGTCCTATATTCTTTAATGAAAAGCTGCTTCACAGAGGCTGGAGTCTTTAAAAGACTCCAGCTTTTTTTATTATGGCCAAGGGCGACCGGCATCTGCCAATTGATAATTGCAGCTGTCTCTTCAAGAGGATTATACACGTGCTGAGACTTTAATCACCTTGTGGCAAAAGGCTTTTAATTGCCCCTCTTTGCGCTTATCAAGGCGGCCAAAAGGATATGTCTTAATCTGTCAACACCGAGATTGTCAAGGTAATTTTCGGTAAAATCCAACTTAAATCGGCCTTTGAAGTCTCTGATCTGTCTTTTAAGCTCATCCCTGCCCAGAGAAGCAACCGAAGCTGCTGTCCGTTCAAAATACTTTTCCGAAGCCATTGGCCTAACCTCTTGAAAAACTGTTATCCTAAGTCGGATTTACTACGGTTGGTATCGTCCCTAACGTTAAACTGCTTTCGCGGGAAATCCAGCAAGTGTGCTTAAATATCCAAATCAACTTATTATTGGGCTAATTTTTTTTTGTCATTTTACTGACGGTCTGATAACTTTTGGTTATGAGGACAGACGAACTAAATTATTACTTGCCAGCCGAGCTGATTGCCCAGCAGCCGCTGCGTGTTCGAAGCGATTCAAAACTGCTGGTTTTTAATCGTTCCAGCGGCGAGCTTATAGACAGCACTTTCAGCAAAATCGGTGATTTCTTATTACCCGGCGACAGCCTTGTGCTCAACGATACAAAGGTTTTGCCTGCCCGGTTTTTCTGCCGGCGCGGAAGCAAGAGCAAACTCGAAGCATTATTTTTAGACGAGAGCACACCCGGCGTGTGGGAAGTAATGCTAAAAGGCCACCGCAAAGTAAGGGAAGGCGAAATTATTCATCTAAAAAACAAAGCAAAAAACGATTTTTGCCAAGCAGAGATACTCAACAAACTGAAAAATGGCAGATGTCTGTTAAAGATAAAAACAGATGCAAATCACGAAACTATCCTTGAAAAAATTGGTTTCCCCCCTTTGCCGCCATATATCAAACGAGGTAGAAATCCAGGCCAGGCGGCGATGGACAAACTTCGGTACCAAACGGTCTATGCACAGCATACAGGCGCTGTTGCTGCACCAACAGCGGGGCTGCATTTTACCAATGAGCTAATCGAACAGCTTAAAACCTCGCAAATATCATTTGCATATATAACGCTGCACGTCGGAGAAGGAACGTTCAAACCGATAAACTCAGAGAACCTCGAAGAGCATAAAATACATCAGGAGCAATTCCGTATTGACGAAAAAAATGCGAAAACAATAAATGCAGCAAAAGAAAAAGGTGGAAGAATAATCGCTGTAGGCACAACTTCTGCGCGAACCCTTGAAACAGTTGCAACCAGTTCACAGGTTAACGCTGCCACGGGCACAACAACCCTGTTCATAAAGCCCGGTTATAAATTCAAGATAGTCGGTGCGATGGTAACGAATTTTCACCTGCCCAAATCGACACTGCTTGCCTTAGTGGCAGCTTTTGCGGGTCTGAAAAACATATTAGCAGCATATGAGCACGCTATCGAGCAGCGATACCGTTTCTACTCCTACGGCGATGCAATGCTAATAATCTGAAAAGGCCTATTTGTACATCTCATCGAAATAGCACTGAGCGTCAACGACTGCACCACGCATCATATCTTCAGCTTTGGCGGTCTCGCGATTGGCAAGAACAGTCATCAGTGCCTTTGTGTCTAACTCTTTGGCAGCTTTCTCGCAAGCTTCCCAGCTCAGCACACTTCTTATCACTCGGTCGATTCCCTGTTCAGTATTGTCGTAGGCCCGGGTTTGCATATCGTGGCCTTTCCAGCGGGTGTAATTTGCCTGCTGGATAAGCCCTGCGATGGCGATATTCATACCATTGACTCTGGTACCGTGGTCAATGTCATATTTGCCCGGCCCGCCGAGAATGATACCGTCATTGTATCCCTGGCTATTTAGATGCATATGAACCATTGCATCGTTGTCTAACTCCTCAACGGTGTCATATACATGGTCAAGACCTATCATTTCTGAATGGCCAAACTCTTTATTTACGCCTTTTTTATCTATGGCGATGCCGTACTCCTCTTTGAGTTTTTTCCAGAATAGCAGCGCACTTGCTACAGTCGGTATTAACATAGCAGGATGGCCCTCATTCGGTTTTGGCTCGAATCCCATATAAAGGTTGCCACCTTGTTCCTGTTCGTATTTACACAAACCGGCAACACTTTCCTTAAGATTTTTATACATCTGCATAATCCCAATCGTGGCGACGTCATAGCCGAACGAACCGTTCCAGATAACCAGTGCCGGAGCCTTTTCCGGATGCCACGCCTTTTTCAAAGTACTGTATGCCAGCTCAACCGTTTTCGTGCCTAAATCTTCAGCGGCCTTTCGCTCACCCGGGTCCAGCGACGCTATACCGCCATAGGCAAAGTGGCAGTGAGCACCTGGAGTTATCATTGCCAGATACAACTTGTTATCCACCAGCGCATCGGCAACGGCCGGGGCATTTTTATCATCGACCTCGGCGTCATAGTGCATCTCGATACCCAGTTCGACATTTTTCGGTAAGCGTGGACGAATCTTGTCAGCTACCAGCTTAATCATTTCCGGTGTGCCGAACTTACCTCCCCATTCGGGTCTCTGGTCGCCGGGTACAAAACCACCTTTGCCCGGATTAAAGGTCCATCTGCATATACTATGTAAAGACTTCTCTGCCATTTTAGCTACTCCTTTCCAATTGATGTTTCAAAACACTTTCCCATCTCTCATATGCTTGTTGATACACTATTGTCAATTTTCCATTCGGTTCGATTTTCTTAACGGGTTCCAAACCAACAAAGGCATCCTTCGGGCTCTTATAAAAACCGGAACCGATACCCGCACCCCTGGCGCCACCCTGCGAGCCATCAGTATTATATAGTTCCACGACCGATTGCGTAACGGTCGCAAAGGCCTCTGCAAATAGTGGGCTGAGGAACATATTTGCGTAACCTACCCTGACGGTTCGCACATCGACACCGATTTGTCGCATTATACCAACACCATAGTTCAATGCAAAGACAATTCCCTCCTGTGCCGCCCGCAAAAGATGATCTCTGTTGTGGATATTGAAGTTCAAGCCATGAATGGAGGCGCCAAGGTTCTTATTTTCCAGCGTCCTTTCAGCCCCATTTCCGTAAGGCAAAACTACAAGCCCTTCGCTGCCTACTTCCACGCTGTAGGCTGATTTATCCATCGGACCATAATCCAGACCATCGGTGGCATTGTGTTTCAGCCAGCTATTTAGAATACCGGTGCCGCTCACGCACAGCAGCACTCCATATCTCGGTGTCTTGGGAGCATGATTGACGTGAATAAAGACATTGACTCTCGATTTGCTGTCATAATCACTTTTTTCGGTTATTCCATAAACTACACCGGAAGTGCCAGCGGTTGCTGCTATCTCTCCCGGATTCAGGACATTCAACGATAGCGCATTATTAGGCTGGTCGCCCGCTCTGTATGATATTGTAGTTCCGGCTTTTAATCCCAGTTCATCGGCCGCGGACTTGGTCAACTCACCCTGCACTGAAAAAGTAGGCACTGCATCGGCAATCAAATCTTCAGCAATTCCGTAATAGTCCAGTAGAAACCTGGCAAGTTCATGCCGCTGAAAATCCCATATTATCGCTTCAGACAAACCCGAAAATGTTGTCTTTATTTTGTCTGTCATTCTCATTGCTACGTAATCGCCGGGCAGCATCATTTTATGAATTTTAGAATAAATATCCGGCTCATTTTCCATAACCCACTTTAACCTCGATGCTGTAAAATTACCGGGCAGGTTAAGCAGACTCTTGAGGCACTTTTTTTCTCCGATTTCCGCTGCTGCTTTTTCTGCAACCTGTACAGCTCTGCTGTCACACCAGATTATCGATGGCCTGAGCACTTCTTTATTTTTATCCACGATAACCAACCCGTGCATCTGATAGGAAATCCCAATAGCTTTAACATCAGAGACATCAAAATCAGTCTGAGATTTAATCTTTTGGGTAACCTTAACGACGTGTTCCCACCAGATATGCGGGTGCTGCTCGGCCCAGCCGAACTTCTTGGCGATAATTTCTAATTCTTTTTCCGGCGAAGTTGCCGTTGCCAGAACCTTTCCTGTTTCAGCTTCCAGCAATGTGGCTTTAATTGACGAGCTTCCCACATCGTATCCTAATAATAGCGACATTTAATACACCCCTTTCTTTTTTCTTTAAAATTAGGCCAGGTAGAACCTGCCCCTCGGTTTAATTTCAGGTATCTGACTCAGTTTTGTTTTGATATCATCTTTTTCTAATGCAAAGCTCGGTGCAATTTCGATGAGGCAGTCAACCGAGCCATCCGGTTTTCTGGGGACGGCTACGCCTGCTGATTCAAGCCAGGCAGCGCCGCGGTCGACAATCATCTCTCTGGCACTTTCGATACTGTCGACACCAGCGGCATTCTTGACCGGGGCAAACTCCTCACTTCGCAGGGTTTCTAAGATTATTGACTTTGAGGCCAATGGCAAGGCATCAAAAACAAAACATTCCAATTTTACACCATTTGGCCCATCAGGTTCAATAAAATTTCCCTGTTGGTTGATGTGCGGAATTTCCTTGACGGCCCTGTGCAGGGGCAAAGCAAAACCGGTTGCATTCAGCTTTTCAACGAAGGCACAATTGATTATGTGGATGGCGATACTACCGAGTTCGAAGACCAAAAAGCCATTGGGGTTACGCTTTTCCGACAAATCATCAGGCAAATCACTATATTCGATTACAGTTACTCTACCATCGACCAGAGCAAAGATGCCTACCCTTTCCTTCGGACCAGATTTTGTCACTGCCTTTGAGGACATTTCAGCTTTATCGAGGGCATGCAGACCAATAAAGAGGGGGTCAAAAATATTTATCAAAGGATTATCAACCTGGAAGTAGCTGATAAATTCAACGCCGCGTCTTTTCATATCATCAAGAGCTCCGCTTTTATAAAGGGCTTTCAAGCTTCCGCCATGTCCGTCGGGTGAACAGGATATATTGTCCTTATCCGCCAAGAGAATTTTGCCATCGAAACTAAAATTCGGCAATGTGCCCTGCTGAAATATAAAGACATCTTTCTCGTCCAAGCCGTAATAACTATTTGAACGAAAGATTTCTTTAGTCTCAGCGTGGTTCAAAGGACTGGTCATAATATACCAAGGGCAGTTAATTCGGAATTTTTTTGAGGTTTCGGCGATAATCTCAGCAAAAATCTGAAACAGTGTTTTATTTTTCACAGGGCTAACGGGAAAATTACCTTTTGGGCCGGCAAAACCTAATCTGGTTCCCTGCCCGCCAGCTACGACAAAGGCAGCGACCTTGCCAGCCGAAATCATCTCCTTGCCTAATTTTCTGGCCTGGGCATATTTGCGTTTTTGCTTCGAGCCGGGATTAAAGTGGTAAAACCAGGCAGGGTCAAAATCAGCAGGTATGGCCGCAGAAGTGGATTTTTTAACGTAGTTAGCCACCCACCCGTCTATTTCCGAAAAATCGAATTTTTCAATCTGAAAAAGCAAGTTTTGCCGTTGGGCTGGGCTGAGTTGCTCCCAAAATGCCAAAAGGTGGCTTTGGTTGTGCTTTTTTAGCAGTTTTTTTGTTTTTTCAAACACTTCTTTATTAGTCATATCTACAATTTCAGGCCTAAAAATAAGGATTTTAAACAAATTGTAAAATTTTTCAAGAAAGTTAGGGGAAATTGACGAAATTTGTTTGACAAAAAGGCTGTCCCGTGCTATTGTTTAAATAGAGGTAAGTAGGTTTGAAAAACCTTTTATTATAAACTTAAAACGCTATCATATATCAATTCACTTATCATACCTCGAACCTACCTGCCAGCAAGGGAAAAGAAGCTTATTTAGGCTTGATTTATAACATCAAGTCAGGAGCAGCCGTGAACACAAAGCGAAATACTTTTATGAACCTTATCGGTAAAATTCGGTTTTACAAATTTGAACCGGTCGTTCTTAAGCAAAAATAAATAGTAAAGTAAAGAGATTCGCAAAAAAAGAGTATTCTTATACTCCAATGTTGCAGGGGGCCTTTATTTTGCGACTTGTTGCAAAATACGGACCTAATAGTCAGCTTGCAATTATTTATAAAAACACATAACCAAATGGGCTTAAGAGTGACTGGTCTCGTGAATCTCAAGAAAAATAAAGGAGAAAAAAAATGAGGAGAAAATGTTTTACATTAGTCGAACTGCTGGTCGTAATTGGGATTATAGCGGTGCTGTTGGGCATTCTGTTGCCTGCTCTGAGTGCGGTGAAGCGAACTGCTCAAAGAGTAGTTTGCGCCTCAAACCTTGCCGCTATTGGCAAGGCTATAATGCTTTACGCTAACGAGTTCGACGGAGACTACCCACGTGCAGGTGGTGCAGAGAGAGAATGGGCCAACAATGGAAGGATAGCTGACTGGTGCATCCAAGATGGAAGTCATTACGGAAGGTCGGGTGCCAAAGTAACCATTTCAAGCAGCCTATATCTTTTGATAAAGTGGGAGGATGGGACACCGGCAGAGTTTGTCTGCAGAGGCGATGCCGGAACCGCCGAGTTTAAACTTTCCGATGCCCCGCAGCTCGCCATTACTGTTGCTGATGATGTTACTGATGTTTGGGACTTCGGTGGCGGTCCCTTAGCAAATACCAAAACCACCTACTGGCCGGGCCAGTATAACAGCTACTCCTATCACTGCCCCTATGTGCACCCTACCATGACAGATGCGAGAGCGTTTCCCCTCGGCTCGTATAGTAGCCCTGAAAGCCCGGTGTGTGCAGACAGGAACCCTTACCTGGATAAGAATTCTGTCGTTTTTCTCGAGGGTATAGACTGCTCCGGTGACGCACAAGAAGTCAAACCAACCTGGGACGCAACGGAGAAAGCTTACCTGGACAATGACAAGACGGGCAATACTGCAGCACACGCACGAGAAGGGCAAAATGTCCTATATAATGACAGCCATGTGAGATTTGAGAGGTTTCCCAATGTCGGTATTTCAAATGATAATATCTGGAAAAGCTGGCAAAATTTTACCATCCCTGACGCCCAGGAAAGGCAGGGAGTCAGTACAAATATGAGTCCATATTGTAGTACACTTAAAGAGGATGGAGACATAGGGCCATGGGCTGAAATAGATGCGGTCCTTGTGAGTGAGAGGAACAGCAGGTAATCATAAAGTTGATTACCGGACGGACCGGATTGTTTGCAAGCGGCCTTGTGCAATTAAGCACAAGGCCGTTTTTTCATTGAATAATGGCCATCAATAACTCGTGCTGCATGGCGCAGCTACCTCGCAGAGTAGCATTAAAAAATCTTCTCGTCAGGGCGTAGGCCCTGCCGTAGTCCTGAAAAAACAATCAATTCTCAAACCGGCATTTATGTAAATCCCATTATTTTGCGGCTTGACGCTAAATGGCAGCCCTGTTAGATTGTGTGATTTGATTTTTACGGAGTATGAAATTGGGACAAACACTTACATACAAAATATTAACCGGCCATCTGGTCGACGGCAAAATCGCCTGTGGTGAAGAAATCGGCCTTCGGATTGACCAGACTCTTACGCAGGATGCCACTGGAACAACGGCATTTTTGCTGTTTGAATCAATGGGAGCAGGCAGGGTTAAAACGCATCTTTCGGCAAGTTACATCGACCACAATATAGCCGGGTTTGGCCCGGAAAACCACAACGACCACTTATATCTGCAAACAGTAGCCGCCAAATCAGGCGTTTACCATTCGCGGGCAGGAAATGGTATCTGTCATCAGGTCCACCTGGAGCGGTTTGCAAAACCTGGCGCAACACTCTTAGGCAGTGATTCACATACACCAACCGCCGGCGCAATCGCGACACTTGCCATCGGGGCCGGAGGGCTGAATGTAGCAGTCGCTATGGCAGGCGGACCCTTCTACATTACCTGCCCAAAGGTGCTTGGAGTAAAACTTACAGGTAAACTCAATGACTGGGTAGCCGCCAAGGATGTTATTTTTAAACTACTGAGAATACTTACAACAAAAGATAACATAGGTTGGGCAATCGAATACTTCGGGGATGGCGCTTTGACGCTGACTGTGCCGCAACGGGCGACGATAACAAATATGGGAGCGGAGCTGGGTGTAACAACGAGTATCTTCGACAGCGATGAACAAGCAAGGAAATTCCTCGCCGCCCAGAAACGAGAAAAAGACTATCAGCCATTAGCTGCCGACCAGGATGCCGAATATGATCGTATCATCGAAATAAATCTGGCTGAGCTGCAGCCGATGGCGGCCTGTCCATCATCACCGGATAACATCGCTATCATCTCCGAAATCGCCGGCACTCAAACAGGCCAAATTGTGATAGGTAGCTGTACAAACTCCAGTTTCGCCGATTTGATGATGGTCGCAAAGGTACTGAAAGGCAGACGCATAAACAATATGGCCGAATTTGCAATTGCGCCGGGCAGCAGAGAAGTGCTGAATATGCTGGCGGAAAATGGGGCGTTGGCTGATATTATTTCAGCCGGCGCTCGCATTCTCGAATCGGGCTGCGGCCCGTGCATCGGCCAGGGCTTTTCGCCGGCTGACGGCGTAGTGAGTCTGAGAACATTCAACAGAAACTTTTCTGGCCGAAGCGGGACACCCGGCGACCAGGTCTATCTGGTCAGTCCCGAAACAGCAGTTGCTTCGGTTCTGACAGGGC